>WNEW01000075.1_pt1 | contig 39986 bp, 34 predicted proteins | sample 5399891 | NCBI WGS metagenome assembly WNEW01 (sample SAMN13153336, study PRJNA577476) | soil metagenome | isolation source: 40 cm grassland meadow soil pre-rain plot 5 | place: USA:California | collected 2015-09-08 | reverse complement strand
TCAGCGGCACCCGGCTCGGCGACCTGCTGGTCCGATCCGATCCGAACAACGTGGAAATGCTCCGGGCGTTCCTGCGCTCCGGGTACCGGCTCGCCGACGTCGAGTCCCACGAGCGCGACCGGGTCGGGCAACCCAAAGTATTCCTGAACAACCTGGTCGGCATCGTCGAGGATGGGTTGCTGAAGCGCGCCTGGGGCACGCAGCGCGACATCACGGACTTGAAGCGTCTCGAGGACCAGCTGCGCCAGGCGCAGAAGATGGAGGCCGTAGGCCGGCTGGCGGGCGGCGTGGCGCACGACTTCAACAACCTGCTCACGGCCATTCTCGGCTCGGTCGAGCTGCTGCTCCGCGAGCTCGAGCCGGCGAGCCCACTGCGCCAGGACGCGGCGGAGATCAAGAAGGCGGGGGAACGGGCCGCCGCGCTCACCCGGCAGCTCCTCGCGTACAGCCGGCGGCAGGTGCTGAATCCCGAAGTCCTCGACTTGAACCGCGTGGTGGCCGACATGGACCGCATGCTGCGGCGGCTGATCGGCGAGGACGTGGACCTCGTGACGCGACCGGCGCCCGACCTCGATACCGTGCGCGCCGATCGCGGCCAGATCGAGCAGGTGCTCGTCAATCTCGTGCTCAACGCGCGCGACGCGATGCCGCAGGGCGGGAAGCTCACCATCGAGACGGCCAACGTGGAGCTCGGCCCCGGCTACGTGGAGGCCCACGAGGGAGCGCGGGCCGGGGCGTACGCGCTGCTGGCGGTGAGCGACACCGGCTCGGGCATGGACGCCGAGACCGCCGCGCATCTGTTCGAGCCGTTCTTCACGACCAAGGAGGTCGGCAAGGGAACGGGGCTCGGGCTCGCGACGGTGTACGGCATCGTGAAGCAGAGCGAAGGCTACATCACGGCGTACAGCGAGCCGGGCCATGGTACGACGTTCAAGATCTACCTGCCGCGCGCGGCGGCGCCCGGTGCCGCACCCCCTGCCCCCCCCGCTCCCCCGGGTAAGGCGACCGCCCGCGGCTCCGAGACGATCCTCGTCGTGGAGGACGAGGAGGCGGTGCGCTCGCTCAGCCGCCGCGCGCTCGAGGCGTCGGGCTACACCGTCCTCGCCGCCGCGGACGGGCCCGATGCGGTGCGCCTGCTGGAGCGCTACGGCGGGCCGATTCATCTCGTGCTCACCGACGTCATCATGCCCGGCATGAACGGGCGCGAGCTCGCCGAGCGGCTGGTACAGCGCCGGCCCGGTCTCCGCGTGCTCTACATGTCGGGCTATCCGGGCGACGCGATCGTGCACCGCGGCGCGCTCGAGCCGGGGACGGCGTTCCTGCAAAAGCCGTTCATGCCGGAGGACCTGGCACGCAAGGTGCGCGAGGTGCTGGATCAGGGTTAACCCGTACTAGCGGATGTGGAAGCCCCTCCGTAACCTTGCGTCCGGGAGCAAGGTGATGTCGCCTCGGCCGTGGTATCCCGCCAAGATCGGCGCCGTAGCGGCGGTCTACTTCGGTGCCGCCAAGCTGGGGCTGCTGGCGGCCGTCGCCCAGAAGGTCGTCTCGTCCGCCTGGCCCCCCACCGGCGTTGCGCTCGCCACGCTCCTCCTGTTCGGCGTCCGCTTCTGGCCCGGCATCGCGCTCGGCGCCTTCCTGCTCAATTGGACGAGTGGCGTCCCGGCCGCCGGCGCCGCGGGCATCGCGGCAGGGAACACCCTCGAGGCGGTCACCGCCGTCCTACTGCTCCGGCGGGTCGCGGACTTCCGACCCTCCCTCGCGGGGCTGCGCGATGTCTTCGCGCTCGTCACCCTCGCGGCGCTCGTCAGCCCCCTCGTGAGCGCGACGATCGGCGTGCTGAGCCTGTGGGCGAGCGGCATGATCGAGCGTGCGGCCGCGGGGCATCTCTGGTTCGTGTGGTGGTCGGGCGACGCGATGGGCGACCTGCTGATCGCTCCCCTGCTGCTCGCCTGGGCGCACGCGCGGCGGACCCGGTGGCCCCCCGCGCGGGCGGCCGAGGCAGGCGTGCTGCTCGTGAGCCTGCTTGGCCTCACCGCCGTATTGCTGCGGCCGCCGACGGGGGATGAATACGCCATCTTCCCGCTCATCATCTGGGCCGCGCTGCGGTTCGGCGTCCTCGGCTCGGCGACCGCGTCCGGCATCGTCGCCGCGCTGACCATCTGGTTCACCGTCCACGGACAGGGCTCCTTCGTGGGCTCGACGCCGACGCACGACCTGCTGCTCTTGCAGATGTACCTCGCGCTCCTGTCGGTCACCGGGCTGGTGCTCGCGGCCATGACCACCGAGCGGCGCCAGGCGGAGCAGGCCGCGCGCGAGAGCGAGCAGCGCTACCGCACCCTGCTCGAGAACGCGCCCGAAGCGATTCTCGTCCATCAGGACGGACGCTGGATCCTCGCCAACCGGGCAGCGCTCAAGCTGCTGCACGCCGCGCGCGTCGAGCAGCTCGTGGGCCGCCCCACGCTCGACATCGTGCACCCCGACTACCGCGCCGTCGTGCGCGAGCGCATCGAGCGCGAGTTCGCGACGGGTGAGCCCGCCCCACTGCTCGAGCAGCAATTCATCGCGGTCGACGGCACCGTGCTCGACGTCGAGGTCGTAGGCATCCCGATCACGCTCGCGGGCCGGCAGGGCGGACAGATCATCGTGCGGGACATCACCGAGCGTCGCCAGGCCGAGCAGGTCGTCCGGGAGCGCGAGGCGGAGGTACGGCGCAGCCGGGAACGGCTCGAAGCGTTGTCGCAGCGCCTGCTCAAGGTGCAGGAGAACGAGCGCCGGCTGATCGCCCGGGAGTTGCACGATCAGATCGGACAGGCGCTGACCGCCGTGAAGCTGAACCTGGAGTCACTCCGGAGTGGCCGCCGGGCCAAGGCCTTTCCGCTCGACGAGAGCGTCGCGATCGTGGAGCAGCTGATGGAGGCGGTGCGCTCCATGTCGCTCGAGCTGCGGCCCTCCGTGCTGGACGACCTCGGGCTTGCGGCCGCCCTGCGCTGGTACGCTGACCGCCAGGGGCGGCGCGCGGGCCTTGCCGTCCGCGTGCGGACGCAGCTCCCCACGGAACGGCTGGCCTCCGATCTCGAGACCGCGTGCTTTCGCGTGGCGCAGGAAGCCATCACCAACGTGGCCCGCCACGCCGGCGCCAAGCGCGTCGAAGTCGACGCCCGGGCGGAGGACGGGACGTTGGATCTGACGGTGCGCGACGACGGCACTGGCTTCGACGTCGCGGCGGTGCGCGGCGGCACGACGGCGGAGGGCTCCATCGGGCTCGACGGCATGGAGGAGCGGGTGCGGCTGCTGGGCGGCGACTTCAGGATCGACTCCCAACCCGGGACCGGGACGACGGTGTGGGCCCGGTTTCCCCTGACCGAGCCATGACCGCCACTCCCCTGCGTGTCCTGCTCGCCGAGGACCACACCCTGGTTCGTAAGGGCATCCGCGCGGTGCTGCGCCAGGTCGGCTGGATCGACGTGATCGCGGAGGCGGCGGACGGGCGCGAAGCCCTCGAGCTGGCACGCCTCCACGGCCCCGATGTCGTCGTCATGGACATCGCCATGCCGGGTCTCAACGGCCTCGAGGCGACCGCCCGCATCACCAAAGAGTCCCCGCGCACGCGCGTCTTGATCCTCTCGATGCACGCCACCGAGGAGTACGTGGCGCAGGCCCTACGCGCCGGCGCCTCGGGCTATCTCCTCAAGGGGGCCGACGTCCCCGAGTTCGAGCTCGCCCTCAAGGCGGTGGCGCGGGGCGAAACGTACCTGACGCCCACGGTCTCGAAGCACGTCGTGGACGAGTACTTGCGACGGGTGGGCGAGCCGGGCGTGCTCGACCTCCTCACCCCGCGCCAGCGGGAGATCCTGCAGCTCGTGGCCGAGGGCCTCTCCAGCAAGGAGATCGCCCAGCGGCTCCAGCTCACCGTGAAGACCGTCGAGACGCACCGCAGCGAGATCATGCACCGGCTCGACATCCACGACGTGGCGGGTCTGGTGCGCTGGGCGATCCGCGCCGGAGTGGTCAGCCCCGAGTCCTAAGCCGAGTCACCGGAGGTTCACCGCCAAAGTTCGGGGTTTTCCCCGATTGCCGGACCATAGGGTCATGCCCCACCGTATGGCCAGTCGGCCTGGGGTGTCCGCAGAAGGTCACGATGGTGGGACCGCACGCCCACCTCATTTGCGGACGGCCCCAGGCCGCAGTCTTTTCTGCCGCAAAGTCACCCCTCCGTGCCGCAAAAACACCCTATCTCCGGATCCCGAGCCCTGCAATGTTGCACCCGCACCCGGGACGAGCCCATATAGACCCATGACCGTGGATCCGGTGGCGCGCGGCACCGAGCACGAGCCGCGTGTGGAGGCCGAAGTGCAGCGCGCCGCGCTCAGTCAGCTGCTCAAGGGCGGGCCGCTCGCCGAGGCGTTGCACGTCGTGCTGGTGCTGGTCGTGGCCGCGCTGGTGTGGAACTCCCTTCCGCTGGCGCTTACGATCGGATGGGTCGGGGCGGTCACCGCGGCCGCCGGGCTGCGGACGTGGTGGCGGTTGCAACTGGCTCAGCGGGCGCCGTCCCCCGAACAGGCCCTCCGGGGCGTCCGCCTCACGGTGGCCGGCGTCGGGCTGGCGTGGGGGTTCGGCGCCGCCGCCGCGATCCCGGCGCTGGGCCTCGACGAAGCCGCCCTGACCCTGGTCGTGCTCGCGGGGATCGTCGCCGGGGCCACGAGCTCGCTGGTCGGCGACCGCCGCAGCTTCCGCTACCTGCTGATCACCGTGCTGACCCCGCTCCCCATCGGCATCCTGTTGCAGGGGCACTCCCGGCCGCAGGTCATCGCGACGCTGCTGATCGCGCTGTTCGCCTGGGGGATGGACCGCGTGCACCGGCGCGCATATCACACCTTCGCGGAACGGGTGCGGGGCGCCGTCCTGCTCGAGGCATCGACGCAGGAGCTGGCGCGACAGCACGCCTACCTCGACGCGCTGATCGCGAGCACGCCCGTGGCCATCGCGGTGCTGGATGGCGAGCGACTGATCGGCAGCGTGAATCCAGCCTTCGAGGCCCTGTTCGGGTATTCCGCGGCCGAGGCCCTCGGGTCCAACATCGACCGGCTGATCGTGCCCACAGGCCTCGGTGCGGCGGCGCGGGACCTCGAGGCGCGGGCGCGGCGGGGCGAGATCGTTCGCGTGGAAGTGGAGCGCGCCCACAAGGACGGCCGGCATATCCCGGTCCGCCTCTCGGCAGCCGCGGTGAAGGCTGCCGCCGAAGGCGCGCTCGTCGCGCTGTACGAGGACATCAGCGATCGCAAGGCGGCCGAAACGGCGATGCGCGCGGCGCGGGACCTGGCGGAGCGCGTGGCCCAGGCGCGGAGCGCGTTCCTCGCCAACATGAGCCACGAGATCCGCACGCCCATGAACGCGGTGCTCGGCTTCGTCGAGCTCGTACTGGACACCGAGCTCGCGCCGGAGCAGCGCCGCGCTCTGGAGCTGGTGCGCTCGTCGTCCGAAGCACTGCTCACCATCCTCAACGACATCCTCGACTATTCGAAGATCGAAGCCGAGCATCTCGAGCTCGAAGCGATCCCCTTCGATTTGCCCAAGGTCGTGCACGCCACCGCCACGCTGCTCGCGGTGCGGGCGCGTGAAAAGCATCTCGAGCTCACCGTGGACGTGCCGCCCGACGTCCCGCACATGGTGCGGGGAGACCCCACCCGGGTGCGCCAGGTCCTCATGAACCTGATCGGGAACGCGATCAAGTTCACCGAGCAGGGCGAGGTCGACGTGTCCGCCGCGGTGGTCCGCTGCGGCGCTGCCGACGCGTCCGTCCACTTCCGCGTGCGCGACACGGGAATCGGCATCCCGCCGGAGCAGCTGGCCACCATCTTCCAGGAGTTCACCCAGGCCGATGCGTCCATGACGCGCCGCTACGGCGGCACGGGGCTCGGCCTCGCGATTTCCCGACGGTTGGTGGCGCTGATGGGGGGCGAGCTGACGGTCACGAGCGTGGTCGGGCGCGGCAGCGAGTTCAGCTTCACCTTGCCATTCCCGATCGAGACTCCCACCGCCGTGGCTCCGAGGCAGGCGGCGTCGCTCGGCGGCCGGCGCCTGCTCGTCGTGGACGACAACGAGACCAATCGGCGCATCGTGCGCGACATGCTGGGCGCCGAAGGCGTGGCCGTGCACGAGGCAGCGCGCGCGGATGCCGGCCTCGCGGCGCTGCGCCGCGCCGCGGGGGCCGGCACGCCCTTCGACCTCGCCATCCTCGACGCGCAGATGCCCGAGCGTGATGGTTTCGCACTCGCCACCGCCATCCGCGGCGATCCCGACCTCGCGCCGACCCGGCTCCTCATCCTCACCTCGGCCGGCCAGCGGGGCGACGGCGAGCGCTGCCGGCAGCTGGGCATCCAGGCGTATCTCACCAAGCCCATCGCGCGGGCGGACCTGATCGAAGCGGTGGGCACCGTGCTCGCGGGGACGCCTTCGGCCGGTGGCGGGGCCGACCTCGTCACCCGCCACTCGATCGCCGAGTCGCGTCACGCCCTGCGGATCCTGCTGGCGGAGGACAACCCCGTGAACCAGCAGGTGGCGACGGCGATGCTCCTGAAGCGCGGGCACCAGGTGGACGTGGTGAGCAACGGCCGGGAAGCGGTGGACGCAATCCGCGCCCGCCGCTACGACGTGGTCCTCATGGACATCCAGATGCCCGAGATGGACGGCTTCGCCGCCGCGGACGGCATCCGCGCCCTGCCTCAGGGCCGGGCGCTCCCGATCATCGCCCTCACCGCGCACGCCCTGAGCGGTGAGCGGGAGCGCTGTCTCACCGCCGGCATGAGCGGGTACCTCGCCAAGCCGTTCAAGGCGCACGAGCTGTTCGCGCTCGTCGAAGGGAGCTCGGACGGTCCGACGCCGCCGGCGCCGCCCATCGACCTGGAGGGCTTCCGCAGCACCATGCGTGAGGCTGGAGCCGAAGAAGCGGTGGACGGGATCGTGCGGGTGTTCGCCCAGACCGCGCCCGAGCGCCTCGCGGCGCTCCAGACGGCCGCTCGGTCGGGGGATCCCGAGTCGGTCGGGCGCGCCGCGCACGCGTTCAAGTCGGCGGCGGGCACCATCGGCGCGCGCGGGCTCGCATTGCTGCTCGCGGAAATCGAGGGCGCCGCCCGGGAGAGCATGCTCGAGCACGTCCAGCGGGAACTCCCGGCGCTGGAACGCGAGGTGGCGGCGGTCCTCGACTACCTGAGTAACAGCGGAGCCTCCCATGCACGTTCTCCTGGTTGAAGACGACCCGGTCGCCGGCCTGTACCTGAACGCGGCGCTCAAGGGGCTCGGGTACCACGTGACGGCCACGACCAACGGCGCGGAGGCCTGGAGCGCGTTCCGAACCCTCCAGTCTCCGGTCGTCATTTCCGACTGGTCCATGCCCGAGATGGACGGAGCCGAGTTGTGTCGGCGCATCCGCGCCCGACCGAGTGACCGCTACACGTACTTTATTCTCGTCACCGCGACCGGCGGGAAGGAGCGCTACCTCGAGGGGATGGAGGCGGGGGCGGATGATTTCATCACTAAGCCCGTGGATATCGACGAGCTGCATGCGCGCCTCAAAGTGGCCGACCGGATCCTTAGTCTACGGAGGCACGTGCAGCAGCTCGAAGGACTGCTCCCGATTTGCTCCTACTGCAAGCGGATCCGCGATCCAGCCGAGCAATGGCAATCGATCGAGCGCTACGTCGAGAAGCGCTCCGCCGCCCACTTCAGCCACGGCATCTGCCCGGACTGCTACAAGAAGCACGTGCAGCCCCAGCTCGAGGGGCTCGGGCCGACTCCGTGACGGGGCGTGCCGTAATTACGCGCTCACCCCCGCTCCCGCGGCCCGGCATAAGTCGTTATGCTGTGCTGCAGTAACGCCTGCGCGCGAGGAGGGACACTTCCCATGGAGCGGACGACCCCGTGAACTCGCAGCACGACGTCGAGATCCTGCTGGTCGAGGACGACCCGAACGACGCGGCGCTGACGCTGCGGGCGTTTCAGGCCCGCAATCTCACCAACCAGGTCTTCGTGGCGCGCGACGGCGCGGAGGCCTTGGACTTTTTCTTCGGCGACGCCTCGCATCCGTGGCATGAGATCGGGATCGCGCCGAAGGTCATTCTGCTGGACCTCAACCTTCCCAAGGTGGGCGGGCTCGAGGTGCTGCGGCGCCTTAAGGCCGACGAGCGCACGCGCGCGCTGCCGGTGATCGTGCTGACGTCGTCGCGCGAGGAGCCGGACATCGCGGCAGCGTACCGGCTGGGCGCGAACAGCTACATCGTGAAGCCGGTGGACTTCGAGGCGTTCTCGCGGGCGGTGTCGGAGCTGGGGCTGTACTGGGTGTTGCTGAACGAGCCGCCGCAGTGATGGCGGCCCCGCTGCGCATCCTCCTCGCCGAGGACGTCCCGGATGACGCCGCGCTGATGGAGCAGGAGCTGCGGCGCGCCGGACTCGCGATCACGACCCGTCGGGTGGAATCCGAAGCCGCCTTCCGGCAGGCCCTGCAGCAGTTCGTGCCGGACGTGATCCTGACCGATCACTCGATGCCGCAATTCACCGCGGCCGACGCGCTGCGCATCGCCCAGGAAGCACGCTCCGAGGCGCCCGTCATCATCGTGACCGGCAGCCTCGACGAGGAGACGGCCGTGGAATACCTCAAGGCCGGCGCCGCCGACTACATCGTTAAGCACCACCTCGAGCGCCTGCCGTCGGCCGTCGCCCGCGCACTCGATCTCACGCGGGCGCGCACGGAGCACGCCCGCGCCGAGGACGCGCGGCGCCACAGCGAAGAGCAGTACCGCACGCTCGTCGAAGGGGTGCGCGATGTGATCTTCGCGCTGACTCCCGACGGCGCCATCGCGGCGCTCAACCCGGCGTTCGAGGCTCTCACCGGTTGGTCGCGCGACGAGTGGCTGGGCAAGCCGTTCGAGGGCCTGGTGCATCCCGCCGACGTGCACGAAGCCTTAGAGCTGTTCGGGCGAGTGCTGCGCGGCGAGCCGCGTCCAGCCAGCCAGTTCCGCGTGCGGACGCGGCAGGGAGACGCGCGCGTCGTCGAGTTCAGCGCGAGCGCGCAGCTGCGCGACGGCAGGCTCGTCGGTATTCTCGGCATCGGCCGCGACGCGACCGAGCGCGTGCTGCTCGAGCAACAGCTGCGCCAGGCGCAGAAGATGGAAGCGGTGGGCCGGCTGGCCGGCGGCATCGCGCACGACTTCAACAACATCCTCACCGCGATCACGGGCTACGTCGATCTGCTGCTCGAAGACCTGCCCCCCGGTGACCCGCGCCGCAACGACGCCCAGGAAGTCCGCAAGGCCGCAGACCGGGCGGCGGGGCTCACCCGGCAGCTGCTCGCCTTCAGCCGCCAGCAGGTGCTGCAGCCGCGCGTCGTCGGTCTGAATGGGCTCGTCACCGACATCGAGAAGATGCTGCGCCGCCTGCTGGGCGAAGACATCGACCTCGCGACGCGGCTCGATCCGGCGCTCGGCGCCGTGAAGGCCGACCCGGGGCAGCTCGAGCAGGTGATCATGAACCTCGCCGTCAACGCGCGGGACGCGATGCCGCAAGGCGGCAAGCTCACGATCGAGACCGCAAACGCCGAACTGGACGAGAGCTATGCGCGCGAGCACTTCCCGGCGACGCCGGGGCGGTACGTCCTGCTCGCCGTCAGCGACACCGGGGTCGGCATGACGCCGGAAGTGCAGGCCCATCTGTTCGAGCCGTTCTTCACCACCAAGGAGCGGGGGAAAGGCACGGGCCTGGGGCTCGCCACAGTGTACGGGATCGTGAAGCAGAGCGGCGGGTTCATCTGGGTGTACACGGAGCCGAGCCACGGCTCCACCTTCAAGGTCTACCTGCCGCGCGTCGACGCGTCGGTCCAGCCGCGCGAGGCGACGGCCGGGGCAGGCGCCAAGCGCGGCACGGAAACGGTGCTCCTCGCGGAGGACGAGGCCCCCGTGCGCGCCGTGGCGCGCCAGGTCCTCGAGCGCCACGGCTACAACGTGCTCGAGGCCCCGAGCGCCGAGGCGGCGCTCGACCTGGCCCAGCGTTACTCTGGCGACATTCACGTCCTCCTGACCGACGTCGTCATGCCGGGGCTGAGCGGTCACGACCTGGCCAAGCAGCTCGTGGCGCTCCGCCCGAACGTGCGTGTCATCTACATGTCGGGCTACACCGACGATGCCATCACCCGCCACGGCGTGCTCGAGCCCGGGCTCGCCTACGTGCAGAAGCCGTTCACCCCCGAAGGCATCGCCCGCAAGGTGCGCGAGGTGCTGGACGCGGCATGACACTCCCGCTGGAGCGGAAGATCCAGGTGGGGTTCGGCCTGGCCCTCGCCATCGTCCTCGTGGTCGGCGCGGCGGCGCTCCGTAGCACAACCGCGACGGTCGAGAGTGCCGGCTGGGTGGCTCATACGCTGCAGGTGCGTGCGGACCTCGAGGCCGCCTTCGCCGCTGTGATCGACGCGGAGACGGGGGTCCGTGGCTATGTCATCGCGGGCGACTCCGCCTACCTCGTGCCGTACGACTCCGCTCGGGCCACCCTGCGCCCGCTCCTCGCGCAGCTCGGCACGCTGACGAGCGACAATGCGGCGCAGCAGGCTCGGCTGGACTCCCTGAAGAGGCTCATCCCCCTCCGCTTCGAACGCCTCCAGCGCACCATCGACGCGCGCCGCACTGAAGGCGCAGTCGCCGCGGGACGGGCGATCGTGACCGGCCAGGGCAAGGTCCTCACGGACCGCATCCGCGAACTGATCGCGCGCATGCGGGACGAGGAGGCCCGGTTGCTGGCGCGCCGCTCCGCGACGCTCGCGGCCCGCACGCGCGAGGTGCGTATCGCCGTCGCTGGGGGAACGCTGCTGACGCTCGGCCTGGCCGTCGTCGCCAGCGTGCTGGTCGGACGCGAGCGGGGGCGCCGCCGCCATGCCGAAGCGGCGCTGCGACCGACGCAGGCCCGCCTCGAGCACGTGGTAGCCTCGAGCACCGTCGTCATCTACGGCAACGAGGTCACCGGCAGCTCGTTCTCCCCCAACTGGGTGAGCGAGAACGTCACTCGGCTGACCGGCTACGACGTAGCGGCGGCGCTGGACCCGGCGTGGTGGCTCGAGCACCTGCATCCGGACGACCGCACGCGCGTGCTGGCCGAGGTCCCCGCGCTGTTCAGTCACGACCGGCTGACCACGGAGTACCGGTTTCGCCACGCGGACGGATCGTACCGCTGGGTGCGCGATGAGTGCCGGCTCCTGCGGGACGCCAGTGGTACGCCGCGCGAAGTGGTCGGCGCGTGGATGGACATCACCGAGCACCAACGCGCCCAGCAAGCGCTGCGCGAGTCCGAGGAGCGCCATCGGCTGCTGTTCGAGCGCAATCCCCTGCCGGCCTGGGTGTTCGACGTGGAGACCCTGAAGTTCCTCGCGGTCAACGAGGCCGCGGTGAGCTCGTACGGCTACAGCCGCGAGGAATTCCTCGCCATCACGATCGATGACATCCGTCCCCCGGAGGACGTGGCGGCGCTCCGCGCCGCCGTAGCCCGGACCGTCGCGGGGGGCGGCGCCGCGGGCGGTACCTGGCGACACCGCAAGAAGGACGGCACCGTGATCGAGGTCGAGATCACGGCGCACCCGCTGATGTACGGCGGCCGGCGAGCCGAGCTGGTGCTCGCGCAGGACATCACGGAGCGCCAGCGCGCCGAGCAGGCGCTGCGTGCCAGCGAGGAGCGGTTCCGGGCGCTGGCCGTGAGCGCGAACGACGCCATTGTTTCCGCCGACAGCCACGGACGCATCACCTACTTCAACCCGGGAGCGGAGCGGCTCTTCGGCTACGCGGCCACGGAGGCAACCGGCCAGCCGCTCACGATCTTGATGCCAGAGCGGTTCCGGGAGGCGCATCGCGCGGGGCTGGCGCGCTACCTGGCGACGGGGGAGGCACATGTCGTCGGGAAGACGGTCGAGCTGGCGGGCCGAAACAAGGATGGGAGGGAGTTTCCCCTCGAGCTGTCGCTGGCGAGCTGGAAGCTGGGGTCGGACGTCGCGTTCACGGGGGTCCTGCGCGACATCACCGAGCGTGTCCGGGCGGCGGAGGCGCTCCGGGTCAGTGAGGAGCGCTTCCGCCTGCTCGTGGGGAACGTGCGCGACTACGCCATCTACATGCTCGATCCCACCGGCCACGTGGTGAGCTGGAACCGCGGGGCGGAGCAGATCAAGGGCTACACCGCGGAGGAGATCATCGGCCAGCACTTTTCGCGGTTCTACACCCCGGAAGACGCCGCCGCCGGCAAGCCAGCGGCAGCCCTCCAGGCCGCCACCACGACGGGCCGCTACGAGGAGGAGAACTGGCGCGTCCGCAAGGACGGCTCCCGCCTTTGGGCCAACGTCGTGGTGACCGCCGTGCGTGACGAGCGCGGGACGCTGCTGGGGTTCGCGAAAGTGACGCGGGACTTGAGCGAGCGGCGGCGCGCCGAAGCCGAGATCCAGGCGCGCACCGCCCAGCTCGAGGCGGCCAACAAGGAGCTCGAGGCCTTCTCCTATTCGGTGTCGCACGACCTGCGGGCCCCGCTCCGCAGCATCGACGGCTTCAGCCAAGCGCTCCAGGAAGACTACACCGCCCGGCTCGACGAGGAAGGTCGGAGCCACCTGCGTCGCGTCCGCGCCGCGACCCAGCGCATGGCGCACCTCATTGACGACCTGCTCCACCTCGCCCGCGTGAGCCGGGCCGAGCTGAAGAGCGCGCCGGTGGATCTGTCCGCCCTGGCGCAGGGCGTCGTGGCCGAGCTGCGGCAGCGTGAGCCCCGGCGCGCCGTCGAGTTCGTCTGCGTCGATCAAACACGGGTGCGCGGAGACCCCACGCTGTTGCGGGTCGTGCTCGAGAATCTGCTCGGCAACGCTTGGAAGTTCACCGCGCAGCGCCGCCCCGCCCGGATCGAGTTCGGCGTTTCCCAGCAGGACGGCGCGACCGCCTACTTCGTGCGGGACAACGGCGCGGGCTTCGACATGACCTACGCCGACAAGCTGTTCGGCGCGTTTCAGCGGCTCCACAGCGCGAAGGAGTTCGAGGGCACAGGGATCGGCCTGGCGACGGTGCAGCGCATCATCCATCGGCACGGCGGCCGCGTGTGGGCAGAAAGCGCGGTCGACCAGGGCGCCACGTTCTACTTCACGGTGTAGCCACCCCGAACCAAGGACGGGCAGATGAAGGACAAGGTCATCCTACTGGTGGAGGACAACGCCGACGACGAGGCGCTGACGCGGCGTGCCCTGGCGAAGAACAACATCCAGAACACGATCATCGTAGCGCACGACGGAGTCGAGGCGCTCGACTGCGTCTTCGGCACCGGCCCGCACGAGGGCGACCCGGTGGTTCCCGTAGTCGTCCTGCTCGACCTCAAGCTGCCGAAGGTCGACGGCATGGAGGTCTTGCGCCGCATCCGGGCCGACGCCCGGACCAGGCTGTTGCCCGTCGTCATCCTCACGTCGTCCAAGGAGGAGCGGGACGTCGTCAACGGCTACGGCCTCGGGGCCAACAGCTACATCCGCAAGCCGGTCGACTTCGGCCAGTTCGTGGAGGCCGTGCGCCAGCTCGGGCTCTACTGGCTGGTCTTGAACGAGCCACCGCCCGCCGCCGCCGCATCGTAAGCGGCAGGTGAGCAGCATGCGCCGTCGGCTGTAACCTGCGTCACACCTGTTCGCGAGCGCCCGCCGGGGAGTTGCTTCGGGGCACCCCGGCGGTGAGTATTGTGCCCGCCGCCATGACCCTCCCGAACGCTGCGCCGGCTCGGCGCGAATCCGACGCCGAGCTCCAGGCGCTGTTCGCCGCAATGAGCGACGTGATCCTCGTGCTCGACGCCGAGGGCCGCTACGTCAAGATCGCGCCGACCAACGCCGCCCCCCCGTACCGCCCCGCCCCCGACCTGCTCGGCCGGACGCTCCACGACGTGTTTCCCAAGGCGCAGGCGGACGAATTCCTCGGCCTCATCGAACGGGCCCTCGCCTGGCGCCAGACGGTGCATGCCGAATACCGCCTCACGATCGGCGGGGAGGAGGTGTGGTTCGCCGCCGCCATCTCCCCGATGGACGCGGACCGCGTCGTGCTGGTCGCGCGCGACGTCACCGAGCGTCGCCGCGGGGCGGAAGCGCTGCGGGCCAGCGAGCAGCGCTTTCGCTCCTTGGTCGAGCACTCGACCGACGTCATCGCGCTGCTCGACACGGACGGGACGATCCGCTACTCCAGCGCGTCCACCCACCTGGTGCTCGGCTATTCGGGCACCGAGAACCTCGGTCGCGACGCCTTCGAGCTGATTCATCCCGACGACCGGCTCCGGGCGCTGGAGCTGTTCGGCGAGCTGCTCCAGCGTCCCGGGCACGTCGTGCGCGTCGAGCTGCGGGCCCTGCACAAGGATGGGAGCTGGCGGGTCCTCGAGACGGTGGGGGTGAACCGGCTGAGCGACCCGGCGATCGGGGCGATCGTCGTCAATTACCGGGACATCACGGAGCGCAGGCGCACCGAGCAGGACCTGCACCACACGCTCTCCCTGATCAACGCGACCTTCGAGTCGACGGCGGACGGCATCCTGGTGGTGGACCTGGACGGCCGGATCGTGAGCTTCAACCGCAAGTTCGCCGAGCTCTGGCGCATCCCGGACTCGGTCCTCGAGGCGCGGGACGACGCGCAGACGATCGCGTTCGTGCTGGAGCAGCTCGCCGACCCGGAGGGCTTCCGCGCCAAGGTGCGTGACCTCTACGCCCGACCCGAGGCGTCGAGCTTCGACATCCTCACCTTCAAGGACGGCCGGATCTTCGAGCGCTACTCCCAGCCCCAGCGCATCGGCGGCAAGAGCGTGGGCCGCGTGTGGAGCTTCCGCGACGTCACCGAGCGCCGGCGCGCCGACCAGATCCAGCTCGCCACCTTTCGCATCTCGGAGGCGGCGCAGGCGGCGCGGAACCTGCAGGAGCTGTTCGGGGCGATCCACCGCATCGTCGGCGAGCTGATGCCGGCCAAGAACTTCTACATCGCGCTGTACGACGCCCCCAGCGGCATGCTCAGCTTCCCGTACTTCGTCGACGAATACGACACCGACTTTCCGGCCAAGAAGCTCGGCAAGGGCCTCACCGAATACGTGCTGCGCACCGGCCAGCCGGCGCTGGTCACGCCCGAGGTGCACGCCGAGCTGGAGCGGCGGGGCGAGGTGGAGCTCATCGGGGCGCCGTCCATCGACTGGCTGGGCGTGCCCCTCCGGATCGGCGATCGTCCCATCGGCGTGCTCGTGGCCCAGACCTACACCCCCGGCGTCCGCTACGGCGAGACCGAGAAGCAGATCCTGCAGTTCGTGTCCACCCAGGTCGCCATGGCGATCGAGCGCAAGCGCGCGGAGGAGCAGCTCCTGGCGAGCGAGCGCAAGTACCGCTTGCTGTTCGAGACGAGCCCCGAGGCGATGCTCGTCTACGACTTCGAGACACTGCGCATCCTGGCGGTCAACCAGGCGGCGGTCGTGCGCTACGGGTACTCGGAGCAGGAGTTCCTGGCCCTCACCATTCGCGACATCCGCCCCCCGCAGGACCAGGTCCGGCTGGAAGAGGAGCTGAAGGCCCGCCCCGACGAGGGTGCCGAGCGGACGGGGGTCCGGCATCGCACCAAGGACGGCCGCGTGCTGGACGTGTACCTCGTCGCCCGACCCATCGAGTTCGCCGGGCGACGGGCCCGCCTGGTGCTGGCCCGCGACGTCACCGCCCAGCGGACGCTCGAGGAGCAGCTGCGCCAGTCCCAGAAGATGGAAGCCGTGGGACAGCTCGCCGGGGGGATCGCCCATGACTTCAATAATCTGCTCACGGCGATTCTGGGGTCGACGCAGTTGTTGCTCCAGGCCACGCCGCCGGACGATCCCCGCCACGAGGACGCGGTCGAGATCAAGAACGCCGGAGTCCGGGCGGCCGAGCTCACGCGCCAGCTCCTGGCGTTCAGCCGCCGGCAGGTGCTCGCGCCCAAGGTGCTGGGCCTCAACGCCGTCGTGGCCCACATGCAGAAGATGCTGCGGCGGCTGCTGGGCGAGGACATCGAGCTCTCCGTCACGCTCGCGCCGGAGGCCGGATCGGTGAACGCCGATCCGGGCCAGCTGGAGCAGGTGCTCTTGAACCTCGCGGTGAACGCCCGCGACGCCATGCCCACGGGCGGCCGGCTCAACATCGAGACGATCCGCGTCACGCCCGCCTCGGAGCTCGCCGAGCGGCGCCACCGGCTGCCGCCGGGCGACTACGCGTGCCTGGCCGTGACCGATACCGGCAGCGGGATGGACGAGGCGACCCAGGCGCATCTGTTCGAGCCGTTCTTCACGACCAAGGAAGTCGGCCGGGGGACCGGGCTCGGCCTCGCGACGGTGTACGGGATCGTGAAGCAGAGCGGCGGCTACATCTGGGTGTACAGCGAAGTGGGCCACGGTACCACGGTCAAGGTCTATCTGCCGCGCGTCCCCGCGGACGAGGTCGCGCCGTCGCTCTCCGCGCCCGCCCCCGCGGCAGAGCCCTCCGAGGCGCGCGGCGGCCCCGAGACCGTGCTGCTCGTGGAAGACGCCGCGCCGGTGCGCTCACTCGCCCGCCGGAGCCTCGAAGCCCGCGGGTACACGGTGCTCGACGCGGCCGACGGCGCCACGGCCCTCGACCTGGCCGCCCGTCATCGCGGCGGCATCGATGTGCTCGTGACCGATGTCGTCATGCCGGGGATGAGCGGCCGCGAGCTTGCCGAGCGGCTCGCTCCCGAGCGGCCGCGTATGAAGGTGCTCTACACGTCCGGGTACACCGACGACGCGATGGTGCGGCAGGGCGTGCTCACCGCCGGTGTGGCATTCCTGCAGAAGCCCTTCGTGCCGGAGACGCTGGCGCGAAAGGTGAGGGAAGTGCTGGACGGGTGACCGGCTACGGCCGGTCGAGGAGTTGCCGCACGCGGCCCAGCAGGTCCGGCCCGGTCCAGGGTTTGTGCAGCAGCGGCACGGAGGGGTCGAGGGCCGCCGCACCGCGGCCGCTGGGATCCGAGTAGCCGCTCGCGAACAGGAAGGGTACCGTGTGGCCGTCGCGGCGCGCCGCGTCGTACAGGGCCCGCCCGCCCAGTCGCGGCATCACCAGGTCGGAGAACACGAGCCGTACCGCCGCGCCCTGCCGCAGCACGTCGAGCGCCTCGAGCCCGTCGGCGGCGGTGAGGACCTGATAGCCCGCATCCTCGAGGATGCGCTTCGCCGAGCGGCGCAGCTGGTCGTCGTCCTCCACGACGAGAATGGTCTCCCACCCGCGCGGGGCGTCCGCCGGCAGCGCCACGTCCCGCGCCGCGGCCGCCACCTCGGCGTCCACGACGGGGAAGTAGATGCGGAACCGCGTCCCCTTCCCCGGCTCGCTCTCCACCTCGATGCCGGCGCCGTGCTGCTTCGCGAGCCCGTACACCGTGGCGAGCCCGAGGCCGGTGCCCCGGCCGGGCGGCTTGGTGGTGAAGAACGGCTCGAACATGCGGCGGCGCGTCTCCTCGTCCATCCCCGTCCCGGTGTCGCCCACCGCGAGACACACGTAGTCGCCGGCGCGCGGCACCCCGCATGCCTGGCACCGCTCCTGCTCGAGGTGAACGCGCTGCGTCTCGATGTGGAGCACGCCCCCGTCGGGCATCGCGTCGCGCGCGTTGGTGGCGAGGTTGAACAGGATCTGCTCGGCGGCGTGAATGTCGGCGCGCACCTCGGGGAGGTCGTCCGCCCCGGCGATCACGATCTCGACGTCGGCGGGCAGGATGCGGCGCAGGAAGCCCTGGAGATCGGCCACCAGATCGCCCAGATGCATGGGCTGGAGGTCGAGGCTCGAGCGGCGGGCGAAGCCGAGCAGCTCCTTCACCATCACGCGGCCGCGCAGCGCCGCCGCCATCACGTCGCGCAGGTCGGTGTGGGCGTCGGCCTGCTCCTGGGGGAGCGCCTTGGCGATCAGCTGCGCGTTGGCCAGGATGATCGTGAGCAGGTTGTTGAAGTCGTGCGCGATCCCGCCCGTGAGCTGCCCGACCGCCTCCATCTTCTGCGACTGCCGCAGCTGCTCCTCCAGCGCCCGCCGCTCCGTCACGTCTTCGGCGAGCGTCTCGAAGCATTCGATGCGGCCCCCCCCGTCGGGCCGGCGCACCGCCCGCCCCGCCAGCCGCACCAGGATGCGCCGCCCGTCGCGACGCTTCCACATCACCTCCACGCCTTCCACGGCGTCCGCGCCGTCGAACTGCGCGAGGATGCGCTCCCGCTCCGCCGCGTCGGCGTACACGTCACGCGCCAGGTTCGCGGCCAGCAGCTGCTCCTCCGAGTCGTAGCCCAGCATCCGGACGAGCGCCGGATTGACCGCGAGCAGCCGCCCGTCGAGCGTGGAGCGGTAGATCCCGTAGGTCGCGTGCTGCACGAGGGCGCGGCTGCTCTCCTCCGACCGCCGCAGCGCCTCCTCGAAGCGGCGGCGCTCGGTGATGTCGTTCGCCACCCCGATCACGCCCGACACCTCGCCGTCCGCCTCCCGGATCGGGGTGTACCAGATGTCGAATACCACCCCGTAGACCTCGACCATCGAGGAGAACGTGTCCCCGGCGAGCGCGCGGCTCACGTCCGCCTGGGCCTGCGGCACGTCGGCGTACAGCTCGGAGACCGGCCGCCCGACGAGCTGGGCCGGCCGCACACCGAGCGCGTCGAGCCCCTTCCCTTCGACCATCGTGAACACGGCGTCGCGGTCCAGCGCGAACAGCACCAACGGCGCACCGGCGATCACGGTACGCAGCCGCGCCTTGTTCTCCCGCAACGCGCGCTCCTGACGCCGCCGCTCGGTGACGTCGCGCGCGTTCACGATCAGCTGGGCGGTGCCCGCGTCGGTCAAGCGGGCCTGGCCGACGGTCTCGAGCAGCCGCCACGCGCCGTCGTTCGCCCGGAACCGGAGCTGCGCGGCCTGGGGACTCCCGGGACGGTGGATGGCGCGCGACAGCGCCTCCGCGACGGCGGGGATGTCGTCCGGGTGGACGAAGTCGAAGGCATTGCGCTCCAGCAGGTCGCCGGGCTTGTAGCCGAGCACGCGCTCGACCGACGGGCTGGCGTAGCGGAACACGCCGTTTTCCCCAACGATCGTCACGATGTCCGACGCGTTCTCGATGAGGGAGCGGAAGTGCTCCTCGCTCTGGCGCAGCGCCGCTTCAGTGCGCGCGCGATCGACGGTGGTGGCAAGCACGTTCGCCACCGCCTGGAGGAAGTGGGTGTCGTGGATCGTGAACTCGCGGCGCCGTGCCGTATGAACGCCCAGCACGCCGAAGGGCCGCTCCTTCCCATGCACCACGACGCTGAGGCTGGAGGCGACGCCGTGCTGCGCCAGCAGCGGGGCGCTCCCGAACCGCGTATCGCTCGCGAGGTCCTCCACCACCACCGCCCCGGACGAGCGCAACACGTAGCCCGCGTGCGAGTCGGCGTCCGCCGGTACCACCGCGCGACCGACGCTCCCCTCGCTCCACCCCACGCCCGCGCGCAGCAGTAGCGTGCGGCTTTCCGGCCGGAACTCGAGCACGCTCGCAAACTCGACGTCCAGGATGCGGGCCACGATGGCCACCGCCGCCTGCTCCAGGTCCGCGACCGGCGTCCCGGCGAGCGCCTGCTGACCCAGATGCGCCACCGCCTCCTGCTGGCGCGCGGTGGCGCGCAGCTGCTCCTCCGTCCGCGACGTGCGAGCGTCGCGGTCGTCGTCGGGGCGCAACAGCCGGAAGCGGTTGGTGCTCACGAGCGGTTTCACGACCTGAAAGGGCGACGCAACCTTGCACAGTCGTTCCGTTTTTTCCATTATCACGCCCACGCCGCGGCCGTGTGCTGGGTCACGGACAAGACACCAAGTGGAGACGCCGCAATGAGATATCACCGAGCCCCATGACCCAGTACCTGATCCTCCGGGACCTGGCGGTCATCTTCGCCGTATCCCTCCTCGTCATCCTCTTGTTCCACCGCCTCAAGCTGCCGGCCTTGCCGGGATTCATCGTGGCAGGCGTGCTGCTTGGCCCCAACGCGCTGGGCCTGGTGTCTGACGTACACCAGGTCGAGAGCCTGGCCGAAGTCGGTGTCATCCTGCTGCTCTTCACCATCGGGATCGAGTTCTCGCTCGGGCGGCTGCGCGAGATGGGCCGGCAGGTGGTGGTGGGCGGGCTCTCGCAGGTCGGCCTGACGGTGGCCGCGAGCGCCCTCGTGGCGAGGGCGTCCGGAACCTCCTGGCAGATCGCCTTGCTGCTCGGCTTCCTGGTGGCCCTGTCGAGCACGGCGCTCGTCTTGAAGGGGCTCACCGACAAAGGGGAGATCGACGCGCCGCACGGCCGGCTCGCGACAGGGGTGCTGATCTTCCAGGACCTGTGCGTCGTCCCCATGATGCTGGTGCTGCCCTTCCTCGCGGGACGCGCCGCCGGGGGACCGAGCGGTCTCCTGCTCGCGCTCGGGAAGGCGGTGCTCGTCGTGATCGGCGTGCTCGTCGTGGCTCGCACCGTCGTGCCCCGCGCGCTCGCCGAGATCTTGAAGACGCGAAGCCGCGAGCTGTTCCTGATCGCGATCATCCTGCTCGGCACCCTCACGGCCCTCGGCACCGCGGCCGCCGGCGCCTCGCTCGCGCTGGGCGCCTTTCTCGCGGGGCTCGTGATCTCCGAATCGGACTACGGCCACCAGGCGATGGCGGAGCTGCTGCCGTTTCGCGACGTGTTCATCTCGTTGTTCTTCGTCGCCGTCGGCATGCTCGTGCAGGTGCAGTTCGTCCGCGACCACCCCCTGCTCGCCCTGGGGGGCGTCGGCGTGATCATGGGAGGCAAGACCATCACTGCGGCCGTCGGGCCGGCCCTGCTGGGCTACTCGGGGCGCGTCGCGCTACTCGCGGGCCTGGCCGTGTCGCAGATCGGCGAGTTCTCCTTCGTGCTGGCCCGGGAAGGCCGTGCCGCCGGACTCCTCGCGGAAGGGCCGTACCAGACGTTCCTGGCGGTGGCCGTGTTCACGATGCTGTTGACGCCGTTCCTGCTCGAGGCGGGGCCCGCGCTGGTGGACCGCATCGAACGCGTGGTGCCCTTGGATCGCCTGCTGCCGGGGTTCCGGCCCCGCGCAATCGCCGCCGGGGAGCAGCCGCTCACCGACCACGTCATCATCGCCGGGTACGGCCTGAACGGGCGCAACCTGGCGGCGGCGCTGCGCACCATCCGCGCGCCCTACCTCATCGTGGAGCTCAACTCGCAGACCGTGCAGCAGGCACGCGGCCGGGGCGAGCCGGCGTTCTACGGCGACGCTACGCGCGAGGAGATCCTGCACGCGCTCGGGGTGGAGCGCGCCCGCATGCTCGTGGCCGCCATCTCCGACCCCGCCGCCACCCGCCGCATGGTGCGCGTGGCGCGCGCCCTGAATCCGCGCATCCACATCATCGCCCGCACGCGCTACGTCGCGGAGATCCCCGAGCTGACGCGGCTCGGCGCGGACGTCGTCATCCCCGAGGAGTTCGAGACGTCGGTCGAGATCTTCGCGCGCGTGCTGGCCCACTACAACGTCGCGCGCCAGGACATCGAGCGCCTGGTGGAGCAGATCCGCGCCTCCCACTACCAGGCGCTGCGCGGCGGCGACGGCGGCGGCGGCGGCGGCGCCCCGAGCCTCGGACTGGTCGGCGGCATTCCCCAAATGGCGGTGGAGCGAGTACGGCTGGGCCCCGACTCGACCCTCGCTGGCAAGAGCCTGGCCGAAACCGGGCTCCGCACCCAGACGGGCGCGCTGGTGCTTTCCGTGACGCGGGGGTCGGACGACATCCCCACGCCCGGCCCTCAGTTTCGACTTGCGGCGGGCGACGTCTTGGCCGTGGTGGGCCAACCTCACCAGCTCAAGGCCGTCCAGCAGCTCGTCGAGGGGGCGGACACCCGTTCCGACCCCGAACAGATGCCGAAAAACTAGGGAAATTAGGCATTATCTGGCGAGTGCGTACTCACTTATGCGCGTAATCAGTTATCCGTCATCAGCTTAAAGCTGCACAAGCCCCCCGAAAATCGGCTAAGTTGCGCCTGCGCAACACCCTTCGACGGACAACGGATGACGGATAACGGATGACGGGTACATTTCCGCCATGCCAATCCCCCCCCTGTATGGCCACGAGGGGATCAGAAACCGGCTGGCAGGCGCCATCGCCTCCGGCCGGTTGCCACAATCGCTCCTGCTTGAGGGACCTCGCGGCGTCGGCAAGCAACGACTCGCGCTCTGGCTCGCCCAAGCGCTGGTATGCGAAGACCGGGGCAAGGGGAAGGGCGAAGGGTGTGGGGCTTGCCAGCACTGCAAGCTGGTACTGAGCCTGTCGCACCCCGACGTCCATTGGTTCGTTCCAGTCGAGCTGTCGAAGAAGGGCGCGGACGCGGACAAGCAAGTGGAGCTAGTCGCGGAAGCGCTCGGAGACGAGCTGGCGGCGCGGCGCGAACGGCCGCTGTACGAGCCGCCGTCGGGCCTCGCGAGTCACAACATCGCCTCCGTACGGCTGCTGCTGCGGCGGCTCGCGCTGACGCCGGCGCTGGCGCGCCGCAAGGTCTTCATCCTCGGCGACGCCGAGCGGTTGGTGCCGCAGACCGGCGCGGATGCGGCGGCGAATGCGCTGCTTAAGGCGCTCGAGGAGCCGCCGGCCGACACGGTGTTCGTGCTCACGGCCACGGAGCCTGAGGCATTGCTGCCGACGATCCTGTCTCGCGTAGTGCGTGTCCGAGTGGCGCGCCTTCCAGACAGCATCGTGGCAGTGTTCGCACAGCGCGAGCTTGGCTTGAAGAGCCAACGCGATGTGGCACAACGGGTTGCCGCCGCAGAGGGGCGCCTCGGCAGGCTCCTTGCAACGGAGGACCGGGCAGCCGGTGGGGCCGCCGCAGCCGAGCGGTTCCGCGCCGCTGTACAGGGAGATCCGGTGGGGCGTTACGCGTTCGCGCTCGGCCAGCAGCCGTTCCAGGCGCGCGGTGGGTTCACCGACATGCTGGACGGCCTGTTGGCCCAACTGCGGGACGAAGCCCGGGCGGGCCGCGACACCGAAAAGGTCGTGGAAGCGATCGCACAGGTGCTGGAAGCGCGCGGTCTGGCCCAGGGCAACGTGAACCCCCAGCTCGTCGGCGCCGTTCTAGCCGAGGACCTGGCCGGGGAAGCGCCGTGAAGCTGTCGCACGTGGACGCGGCCGGCCGCGCCCGGATGGTGGACGTAGGCGACAAGCCCGTCACCGTCCGCACCGCGGTGGCCGAAGGAGCGATTCGGATGTCGCCGGAGGCGTTCCGGCTCGTGGCCGATCAGGCGGTGGCCAAGGGCGATGTCCTGGCGGTGAGCGAGGTGGCCGGCACGCTCGCAGCGAAGCGCACGGCGGAACTGATCCCGCTGTGTCACCCCCTGGGGCTCGACCACGTAGAGGTCGAGGCCACGCTGGATGAGGCGCTCCCGGGCGTGCGGGTCCGCGCCGCCGCCAAGGCGGTCGGGCGGACGGGAGTGGAGATGGAGGCGCTCACGGCGGTGTCCGTCGCCCTGCTCACCGTCTACGACATGGTGAAGGCGGTGGACCGGGGGATGGAAATCGAGAAGGTGCGGCTGCTCGAAAAGACGGGCGGCACGCACGGCGATTGGCGGCGTGACTGACGTGAATTGACGGCGACTTGATAGGGCGGCGTCAGTATTGCGCCGCACGGACATACAAGAGAGGGCTATGCGTACGAAAACCCAGAAACTGATGCTGCAGGGGGGGTTAATCCTCCTCGGCGCCCTGCTCGTGAGCAGCATCGGCGGTTGGGCACGACGCGCTACGGCGGACGATCAGCCGGCGCCGCTCACGGCGCCTGCGCTGATCGGTGAGCTGCGTTCGCTCGAGCAGTCGCTCGAAGCGACCCGGGGCGAGCTGGCGGTGGCCCGGCTGCAGCTCGAGCGCGCCAACGCGATCATAGACTACTCGACGCACTACGGCATCGCGGCCGACCTGGCCGCGGCGGTGTACGACGTCGCCCTGGCCGAAGGGGTCGATCCGGCGCTCGCCTTCCGGCTCGTGAAAATCGAGTCGAACTTCAACCCGAAGGCCAAGAGCAAGGTAGGGGCGATCGGGTACACCCAGATCCTGCCGAGCACCGCGCGGCTGTACGAGCCGGGGCTCACGACGCAGCAGCTGTACGACCGCAGCACCAACCTGCGTCTCGGGTTCCGCTACCTGCGCGATCTGCTGGAGCGTTACGACGGCAATCCGGAAGCGAAGCTGCGGCTGGCGCTGCTCGCCTACAACCGCGGGCCCGGGAAGGTGCAGGAGCTGCTCGACGCCGGACGCGATCCGCAGAACGGCTACGCCGCGGCGCTCATGAAAGGCTATAGACGCAAAAGCTGACCAGCCGGAGATCGACTGAGGTGTAGGGGCGCAGCATGCTGCGCCCCTACGCATTTCAGCAAGCAGTCCCGCACTTCTGCGGGATCTTGATGACGTCGCCCGGCCGGATCACCGACCCCAGGGTCAAGCCGTTGTAGTTGAGCAGCGCCGTGAGGGACACGCCGTAGCGTCGGGCGATCACGGTCGCCGTCTCGCCCGCGCGTACCCGATGGCTCCCGGCGCTCGCGTCCGTGCGGCTCACGCGCCGGTAACGCGGCTCTGGCGGCACCGACCACGCCGACAGCGGCACCACCCGTCCGCTCATCGGGATGATGACCCGCTGGCCGACCCGCAGGGAATGCGCGTGGAGCAGTGGGTTCGCGCCCTCGATCATCGCCACGCTCACGTGGTAGCGCTTGGCGATGTCGGACAGGGTCTGGCCGCGCGCCACATAATGGTCCACGAAGGTGATGCGCTCGGTGACGGGGAGACTGTCAAAGCGCTCTGCCACGAGCGTCCCCCGCCCGCGCGGCACCCGGACCACGACGCTCCGCGCCGGGGGCGTGATGCCGCGGACGAACTGCGGATTCAAGTCGAGGACGGCCGCCACGGTGGTATCGGCGAGCCGCGCGATCACGTCGAGCCCGGTGGCGTCGGGGATCGTGATCTCGTCGAACACGAGCGGCGGCAGTGGCTCTGCTTCGAAGCCGTACTGCGCGGGCCGCTTCGCGATGAGGGACGCGGCGATCAGCTTGGGGACGTAGTCGCGCGTCTCGCGGCGCAGGTACCGGTGGTTGACGAGCTGGAAGAAGGTGCGGTCATCCACCGAATCGACCTCGCCCGGGAGCCGGTCGATGCCGCGCTCGATGCGCCCCACACCGGCGTTGTAGGCCGCGGCGGCAAGGTACACGCTGCCGAGCCGTTCCCGCAGGTCGGCGAGATAGTTCACCGCCGCCTCGGTGGCCTTGAACGGGTCGCGGCGCTCGTCCACCCACGGATCCACCGTGAGGCCGTACAGCCGCCCCGTGCTCGCCATGAACTGCCACATCCCCACGGCCCGGGCGCGACTCACGGCGGTGTTGGAGAGCCCGCTCTCGATCAGCGTGAGGTAGACGAGATCCTCCGGCAGCCGCTTCGCCCGCAGTCGCTCGCGGATCATCCCCTCGTAGCGCCCCAGGCGCGACAGCCAGATCTCGAACCGATCGTGCGAGTCCACCTGGAAGAACTCGAGATACTCGAGGACGCGGTGGTTGGTGGCGAAGGTCGAGACATCGATGTCGAACGTCGGCTGCGCGGATGGCGCGGCGCCGATCGCCGTGCGGCCCTCGGGGCCGAACAGCCGCACCGCTTCGCGCTCCACCTCCTCGCCCTTGACCTGCGGCGCCGCGGGCGGGGGCCGGTCTGCCAGGGTGTCCGTCGCGACTTTCGCCCGGTGCAAGCTGTCGAGCACGCGCTGGTCGGCGGCCGAGTCCCGCGCCGTGCGGGCGGCGAGCACAGCAAGCGAGTCTCCCGCGGCACGCGCGGAGGCGAGCGTGTCCGGCGCCGCGGACAGCGGCGCCTCCCCCCCCGCGCGCCCCCCGCGCGCGCCGCCGCAGGCCGCGACCAGGAGCGTCGTCGCCAGTAATCCCCACCCCACGCAGTCCTTGTTCATCGCGTCGCGAAAAAATTCCCCAGAATACGGTTCGTCGCGTTCAGTACCGCGAGCGCCGCCCCGCGCGGCGGATCGTCCTCCGTCAAATACGCGCCCACCAGCCGTGAGGCGCGCGCCTCCTGCCGTGCCGAGAGGGAGACGATGACCACGGTCGCGTCGAACGCCCGCACCGCCTTCACCCCCAGAAGCTCGAACCCGAGCTTAGGATGCACCACGCGCTCCAGCGCGCGCACCGTGGCGTCGGCACAGCAGCGCAACTCGCCGGCCTGCGAGATCACGCCTTCCGCCTCGCCCGAGAACTGCCGCCCGTCCGCGGCTGCCAGCACGACCTTCGCGCGGCAGCGTCCGCTCGCCAGCCGCTGGAACGCGAAGTCCTGAAACCGCAGCCGCTCCCCGGCCGCCGGTCCCGCCGTCGGCGCCGCCACGCTCCCGCCCGCCTCCCTTCAGTCGAAGCGCACTTCGATCTGCTGCCGCGCCGCCGCGTCCGGCGGCGGCTCGACCACATCTATTTCCAGTCGCGGGCGCCCCTGGGCGTCCCGCTCGGCCGACACCACCAGCATCAACCCGCTCGCGAGCTCGACCTTCAGCTGCCGCAGGTCCGAGCGCACCGTGACCTCCCGCACCGCTTCGCCCCGTAGCCGCGCCACCGCGCCGGCGATGCGTCGCAGATCCGGCAACTCCAGCGGACTCACGCCAGGCGCTCGGCGAGGAACTGCGACAGGACGGCGTCCGGAATCCGCTCTGCCTGGATGAACAACGACGATTTCGAGGTGGCCTCCAACGGGTACAGCGTCCTAAAGGAGCGCCCGGGTCGCCCCGACGCCGACCGGAACGACAGGACCAGCTGCCATGCCTCGGTGTTGGCGGGGCGCTCGGCCAGGGCGTCCACATGCCAAACCTGATCGCCGTGGGCGATCACTCTCCATGGCATGGATCACCTCGCGAAACTTGGGCCCGACAATATGGGGTGTAACTGTAAGTCAGGTCAAGATTTGGGTTCCGTGCCCCGGGGCCGCCACAACCCCAGGAGCCGGGCATCCCGCGCCGTGTCGACGTCCCGCAGCGGTCGGAGCAGGTGGCACGAGAGCCCGAGGGCACGGGCCCGGGCGCGCGTCTCGACCGCCACGGTGGCGGTGGACCAGGCGACGCCGCGGAACAACGCGGGCTGCGGCGCGGCGAGACCAATCAAGTAATAACCGCCGTCACGCGCGGGCCCGAGCACGACGTCGCGCCGGCCCAGCGCCGCGAACGCCGCGCGCACCAGCCGCCGATCCACGCCGGGGCAGTCGGAGCCGATGATGACGACGCGGCGGGCCCCGCCCGCGAACTCGCCGGCGAACGCGGTCACGAGCCGCGCGCCGAGGCTCGCGCCGACCTGCGGGCGAAACGCCACGCGTCTCCCCCCCACGCCTTCGAGCCATTGGTGTACGAATCGTGCGTCGCGCGCCGGCGTGAACCACACCGTCGTGCGGTACCCCCCGCCCGCAGCGGAGCGGACGACGTGGCGCCCGAGCCGCCAGTACACGTCCGCCGCGCCCGAGGGTCCGATGTCCTCGGCCAGCCGCGTCTTCACGCGCCCGGGGATCGGCGCCTTGACGAAGATGCCGAGCGCCCTACGCCGCACGCCAGCGCGCGAGCCGGCGAGGCGGCACGCCCAGCAAGTAGAGAGCGATCAGCATCACATTGCTGAGCCAGGTGCGCAGCACGCCGCGCTCGCGATAGCGCCGCCCCGACGTGACGAGCGCCCCGGACAGCGCGCGGATTTCCACGCGACGCCGCTTCATGCGACGAATCATTTCCACGTCTTCCATGATTTCAATATCGGCGTAACCACCCGTCGCGTGGAACAGCTCGCGCCGGATCAGGAGTCCCTGGTCGCCGTACGGCAGGTGGTACAACCGCTGCCGCAGCGCCTGCCCCAGCTCGATGAACCGCTTCCAGGGCGCGGGCAAGTCGATGGCGAAGCGGAACACAGCGACCTGGGGCACGGGCGCGTCCACGACGGCGGCGAGCAGGGCGCGTCGCGCCGCGGGGGGCACGCGGGCATCGGCGTGGAGGAACAGGAGCCACTCGCCCCGCGCCGCAGCGGCGCCCGCGTTGAGCTGCCGCGCCCGGCCAGCCGGACCGACGAGGGTGCGGGCAGCGGCGCGTTCCGCCACGGCGAGCGTCCCGTCCCGCGAGCCGCCGTCCGCCACCACGACGTCCAAGGGGACGATCTGTCGGAGGCGTTGCAGATCGGCGAGCAGGCCGGGCAGGTACGAGGCTTCGTTCAGCGTCGGAATGACGACGCCGATCACGGCGGGACGGTCGGACGGTCGGACGGTTGGACGGTAAAGCCCAGCTTCCGGGCGATCGTCGGGACGAAGCTGAGCAGCACGAGCAACGCGCCGGCGATGAGGAGGCGGACAAATACGCGATGGCCCGCTTCGCGCGAGCCCGACAGCAGGGCGTCCGCGAAGAAGGTGTACACGAGCGTCGCGGGGATGACGCCGATCGCGGTGGCGGCGGCGTAGGTGCGCCACGGAAGCGCCGTGAGCCCGGACGCGAAGTTCAGCAGATTGAACGGCACGATGGGGATCAACCGCAGCCGCAGCAGCCACGCGAACCCCGCCTGGTGCGCCAGCCGATCCAGCCCCCCCGACAGGCGGTCGCCCAGCAGCGCGTGGAGTCCCTCGCGCCCCAGCAGGCGCGCGACCCAGAACGCGGCCGAGGCGCCGAGATTGGCGCCCAGCAGGTTCAGGAGCGCGCCCCACCAGAAGCCGAACACCGCGCCCCCCACGAGCGTGAGCACCAGCCCCGAGAAATCGAGCGCCGCCGCGATCGTGTACGCGGCGACGAAGGCGAGCGGCGCCCACCACGGCTCCCGCAGCGCCGCGAGCAGCTGCTCGATGCCGCGGGGCGTGAGCCAGCCGCGCGCGGGCGAGGCCCGCACGGCGAGGGCGGCCGCGACGAGCAGCGCGACCAGGACGAGGAGCTTCGCGAGCCCCCGAACGCGCGGGCTCAGAGCCACCAGCGGACCACGCGCTGCACGAGCCGTGCGGCGCGTGTCCCGGTGTACCTGGTGCGATACCATTCATCGGCGGTCCGCTTCACGATCTCGCTCATCGTCGGGTAGGGATGGATCTCCCGCGCGAGCGCGGGGAGCGTGATGCCGTATCGCATGGCGAGCGCGAGCTCCATGATCAGCTCCCCCGCCCCGCGGCCTACGATCGTCGCGCCGAGGATGCGGCCGTTGGGGCGCGTGACGACCTTCGAGAACCCGACGGTCGCGCCGTCCACGATCGCCCGGTCGAGCTCGCTGAAGCTCGCGCGGAACGTCGCCACCCGCTCCCCGCGGGCCTCCGCCTCGGCGGCCGTGAGCCCGACCCGCGCCACCTCGGGATCGGTGAACGTCACCCACGGGACCACCCGATAGTCGGCCTTCGCCGGGAACGGGGTAAGGGCGTTCCGCACCACGATCTTGGCCATGTAGTCGGCGACGTGCGTGAACAGCAGGCCGCCGGTGACGTCGCCCGCGGCCCAGATCCCCCGCGCCGTGGTCTCGAGCCGGGCGTTCACGCGCACGGCCCCGTTCGCGAGCTCGACCCCGGCCCGCTCCGGCTCGGCGTCGCGCGTGTTGGGGCGACGCCCGGTCGCGACGAAGATCTCGTTCCCGGCGACCCGCCGGCCGTCGGCGCCGTGCACCACTTTGAGGCTCGCCTCGCACGTGACCCGCTCGGCCGCGAACCCCGTGACGATCGTGATGCCCTCGTGCTCGAGTCGCTCGCGCACGAACCTCCCCACTTCGGGATCCTCGCGCGGCAGCACTTCGGGAAGCCGCTCCAGCACCGTGACGGTGCTGCCGAGGCGGTGATACGTCTGCGCCAGCTCGAGGCCGATCGGCCCCCCACCGAGCATGATGAGCCGCGCGGGCAGCGCCGGCTGATCGAACGCGGTGACGTTCGTCAGGAAGCCCGCGTCGTTGAGTCCGGGAATCGGCGGCGCGGCGGGCTCGGACCCGGTCGCCAGCACGATCCGCTTGGCGCGGAGCCGCCGGTCCGCGAGCTCCACCCGCTCCGGTCCGGCGAGCCGCGCGGCCGAGAGGATCACGTCCACACCCATCCCTCGGAACCGCTCCGGCGAATCGTGCGGGGCGATGCGATCGCGCGCCGAGCGCAGCCACGCGATTGCATCGCTCCACCCTTCCCCCTTCTCTCTTCCCTCTTCCCCGTGCCCGCGAGCGAAGGCAATCAATGCCTTGGACGGAACGCACCCGGTCCAGAGGCAGTCCCCGCCGAGCGCCTCCCGCTCGATGAGCGCCGCCTTCGCGCCCAGCGCGGCGGCGCCGGCCGTCGTGACGAGGCCGGCGGTGCCGCCGCCGATCACGATGATGTCGTGGGTGTAGTCAGTCACCTCGGGTGGCGAGCGCCCGAAACCGCTTGGAGAGCTCCTTCGTCACGGGCCCCGGCTTGCCGCTCCCGATCACGCGGCCGTCGAGCTTCGTGACCGCGACGATCTCCGCGGCGGTGCCGGTGAAGAACATCTCGTCCGCCGTGTAGAGGTCGTAGCGGTTCAAGGGGATCTCCTCAACCGCGTAGGTCGCCTCGCGCGCCAGCTCGATCACGGCGTCGCGCGTGACGCCGCGCAGGATCCCCGCGTAGGCGGGCGGCGTCTTCAGCGTGCCGTTCGTCACCGCGAACAGGTTCATGCCGCTCGCCTCGGCCACGTGCCCCTGCGCGTCGAGCATGATCACCTCGTCGACCCCGGCGGCGATCCCTTCCACCTTGGCGAGGATGTGCGAGAGATAGTTGAGCGACTTGATGCGCGGGCTCAGGCTCTCGCGGTGGTTGATCGGCGTCGCGGCCGTGAGCGCCACGAGACCCTTGTCGTAGCGGTCCTGGGCCCACAATTGGATCGTGTCGACGATGCAGATGACGGACGGCTTGGCGCACTTGCGGGGGTCGAGCCCCAGGTCGCCCACCCCGCGCGTGACCAGGAGGCGGATGTAGGCGTCGTCGAGCCCGCTCTTCGCGACCGCCTCTTCCACCAGCCGGTGCAGCGCCGGCTGCGGCATCGGAATCTCGATCCACACGCCCTTGGCCGAGGCGTACAGGCGGCTGAGGTGCTGGGCGAGACGGAACACGCGGCGGTCGTACACCCGGATGCCCTCGAACACGCCGTCGCCGTACAGCAAGCCGTGGTCGAACACCGAGACTTTGGCGCTCGCGCGGTCGTAGTACGTCCCGTCGATCCAGATGATGGGTGGCATAGTCCCCTTAGCGTGAGTACGCGACGATCTTGTCCAGGACGGTGCGCGCGAAGTCCTTATCCCAGGTCACGGCGCTTTTCTTCGCCACGACGTGGACGCGGGTGGTCTTTCCCTCGGACGTGATGGTGACGTCGACGTCGCGATCGGCGGCGCTGCCGTCGATCTCCCGCTTCTCACCCCCGTTGTCGGCGTGCTGGACCTCCGACTTGGTCTCGCGGATCTTGAGCTCGGTGAACGCCTGCTTCGTGGCCGCGGCCGCGCGGTCCACCGTGGCGGGCACGACCGATTCGGCGCCGCGCTGCGTGAAGTAGACGCCACCGCCGGCGCCCGCGCCGACTGCTGCCACGACGCACCCGGCGGCGAGCGTCCCCCCCGCCAGAGCGGCAGCCGCCCAGGCCCGGAGCCTCGTTTTCCGGTGCATGGCCAAACCCTCCCCCTGGAGCGAACCGGGACCAGAGCGGTGCCCTACCGTCCCCGCGAATATACCCGGCCCGTCGACCGCTCGGCTACGGCGCGCCCGGCCGGAGGCGGTGTTATCCAGATCACGGAACCGATGCCCGGGCGGGGCGATCCTGTGGTATGGGACAGACCATCGGTTGGGCCAGAGTGTGGTTCGCGGTGAAGCACGACGACGACGTGACCTTGCGCCAGGGGGCCTGGTACCCCGTTGTCAACACCGCCGCCACGCGGGTCGAGCTCGACGTGTCCGGGCACCGAGTCACGGTGCCGCAAGACGTCATCGAGTTACGGCGCCGCCGCCCCGATCGCTTCACGGTGGTGTACCGCACGTGGAACGATCCCAATCCCGCGCAGGGCACGAAGGCGGACGTCGGGCGCACCTACGCAGTGTGCCCCAAGTGTGCGTCGCGCGTCCGGCTGCCGAAACTGCCGCGCCTCGGCACGTCGGGCGTCTTGGATACGAGCACCGCCGCGCGCGCGCGGTGCCCCAAGTGCGGCCACGAGGGCGTCGTGGCCTGGTGGGAGACGGGGTAGCTCAGCCCGGCGGGGCGAGCCGCTCGCCCTCCCGCCGCTTCGCCAAGAGTCGCTCGGCGAAGTCGACCCGCTCCTCGAGCTCCGCGAGCCGCTGGCGCATTTCATCCACGTCGGCGCGGAGCTCCGGGTCGGCTGCTTGACCGGGTGGCTGGCGTCGCGCCCCGCGGTCGCCGAACGCGTGACCCAGCGCCCGCAGGGTCCTGCCGAGCGACACTGCCAGGATGATGATCCCGACTCCGATGGCCCAGCCGTATTCGCCCACTCGCGCACCCCTAGCATCATCCGAGCAGCCGACCGCAACGTGACCCGGGCGGGGATCGAACCCGCGGCCTGCGGATTAAAAGTCCGCTGCTCTACCAACTGAGCTACCGGGTCGGACGGCCGAAACTTCGCTGTTCGTCCCCGGAATCGCTACGGCTGCGCGATGAGCGACGTATGGGAGGCGACGCAGCGCCACTGCCCCGCCCGCTGCACCCAGGTATCGGTCCAGCGCACGCGGCGCACGTACGGCCCGCTCTTGTTCCGCCCCTGCTCCACCGCGCGACCCACGACGACGGCCGCGGCGCCATAGACGTGCACCTGCACGTCCTCGTTCACCGCCGACTCGACCGTGTCCGACGGATCTATCAGCGCTGCGATCAGCTGCGCCTTGTCGTGCAGCTGGCCGCGACCATCGGTGGCAACGAAATCCTCGGAGAGCAGCCGGCGGAGTGGTGCCGGATCCCGCCGCACCACCGCTCGAGCCCACTCGTCCTCCAGGCGGCGCAGCGATTGCTCCACGCCGCCCTGGGCAAGACCGGACGTCGCGGCGGCGAGCAACAGGGCCGGCACCAACTGAAGCTGTCTCATTGGGTTCGCACGGACGGTCGAAACTTCACCCCCGGCCGGCGCCTTCCACAAGGCGGCGGCGTTACGTCCGCCGCGCCCCGACACTCTTTAACGCATGCACCCTCCCGCAGAGCGCCCTGCTGCGACACATCAACGCACGCCGGATCGGACCCTCATCGAGCAACTCCTCGTTGACGACGAGCACGCCTATCGTGAGCTGCTGGCCCGCTACCGCAGCATGGTGTACGCGATCGCCTACGCGGTGCTGGTCGACCCCGAGCGCGCCGAGGCCGCGGTAGAGAAGACCTTCCGCGAAGCGCGGCGCACGGCGGCGGCGTTCCTCCGAGCGCCGGGCAGCGTCCCCAAGTGGCTCACCGATCTCGCCCACGCCTGCTCGGCTAACGGGCACGGGCCCGCCGCTCGCTAGCCCGGCGGCGGCAGCGACACCGTCCCGGCCTTCTTCATCGCCTCCAGGGTCTCCTCGACGGTCATCAGCCGCGTAGTGCGGGTCGTCTTGATGTGCCCCGGGGTGACGGCCGCGATCACCGCGGCGACCGCGGTCGTGTCATCGGGCGCTTCGACGATCGCCGTGCCGTCGAAGTCGCCGAAGTGGTAGTACAGATCGACCAGGCGGCCCCCCAGCTTCTTCATCATCCCCTCGACCAGCTGCCGCCGATTGGCAGGGTTCTTCGCGAGCGCCGCCCAAGCCTGGGGGGTGTAGGAGAACTGCAGCATGTAGCGCGGCATGGTTGGGTCCCTCCGTACCTTCGGGAAGAGCACAGACGGCGCCGCCTGAAACGGGCGTCGCGGGCGGTTGCTCCTGCGCATATATCGGCCCGGTCGCGAAGCGTCAAGCGACGGTCCGGGCGCCGAAGCACGCGGGTGAACACCTAGCCGAGCGGCCGTGCAGCCCCGAGATTTGGCCCACGTCCCGCACGGGAGACTTCCCCATGCAGCCGCGCCCGTTCCTCGTCCTCGGCCTGTCCCTGGGGCTGGCGGCCCCGGCCGCCGCCCAGGGGAAGCGCCTCGAGCTCTCCGATCTCCAGCGGCTGGTCAACGTCGCCGACCCGGCCCTCTCTCCCGACGGCAAGACCGTCGCCTGCATCGTGTCGCGCGTGAACTGGAGCGACGACCGGTTCGACCAGGACCTCGTCCTGGTCGACGTCGCGACCGGCGCCCAGCGCCGGCTCACGTTCGAGCGCAAAGGTCTCGGCTCGCCGCAGTGGTCGCCGGCGGGTGATCGGCTGGCGTTCCTCGCGACTGCGGGATCGGGGGACAAGGGGGCGCCCCAGGTGTTCGTGCTCGACATGCGCGGCGGCGAGGCCCGGAAGATCACCGACGCACCGGGGGCGGGGGGGGGCGTGGAGCAGTTCGCCTGGAAGCCTGACGGAACGGAGATCGCCTACGTCGCGGCCGATGAGCCCGAGAACAAGAAGGACATCGAGGCGCACAACGACGCCTTCGAGGTAGGGGACGACGGCTACCTGACGACCGCCGCACCGACGCCGTCGCACATATGGATCGTGTCCGCCGATGGCGGTGCGGCGCGGCGGCTCACGCATGGCACGTGGAGCCTCGCCAAGAGCCAGCCACCTGGGCCGCCGTCGTCGCCGCTCTCCTGGTCGCCGGACGGGAAGGCGCTGCTCTTCACCGAGCAGGCCACGCCCCACTTCGGCGACGCCGAGCAGACGCGGGTGATGGTGCTGGACGTCGCGAGCGGGGCGACCCGGGCGCTCACGGCGCGCAAGGGGTTCGAAGGCTACGCGGTATTCTCACCGGACGGCGCACGCGTCGCGTACTGGTATCCCCGCGACGGCGACCTCAACAATGTGAACGAGATCTTCGTCACGTCTGCAGGCGGCGGCGCAGGCGCCTCCGTGACCCGGGCCCTCGACCGCAACCTGCTGCGGGCGATCTGGATGCCCGACGGGAAGGCATTGCTCGTGGGCGGTCACGACGGCACGCGTACCGCCCTGTGGCTGCAGCCGCTCGACGGCGCCGCCCCCGCCCCCCCGAAGCGCCTCGAGCTGGGCGACGTCAGCCCGTCGTGGTCGTTCTGGCTGGACGCGTCGATCGACCGGAACGGGGCGATCGCCTTCACCGGCAGCTCGCCGGGTCGGCCGACGGAGCTGTATTACCTAGCCACGCCGGGCGCGAGCCCGCGCCGCCTGACGGACCTGAACGGCGAAACCGCTTCCCGTCAGCTCGGAGCCGTAGAACGGCTCGAGTGGCAGGGGCCGGACGGATACCGTGAGGACGGCGTGGTGACGTACCCGCCCGGGTTCACAAAAGGCCGGGCGTATCCGCTGGTGCTCGTGATCCACGGCGGCCCGACCGCCGCCTCGGTGCGCGGCTTCAGCTTCCTGAGCCAGCTGCTCGCCGCACACGACTACATCGTGTTCTCGCCCAATTACCGCGGGTCGGACAACCTCGGCAACGCTTACCAGCGCGCCATCTTCAACGACGCGGGCGACGGACCGGGACGGGACGTGATAGCGGGCATCGCCGCGCTCGCGAAGCTGGGCGGGGTGGACACGACGCGGATCGGCGTGTCCGGCTGGTCGTACGGCGGCTACATGACCACGTGGCTCATCGGCCATTATCGGACCTGGAAGGCGGCGGTGGCGGGCGCCGCCGTGACCAACCTGCTGGACCAGTACAACATGGCCGACTACAACGTGGGGCAGCGCTTCGGTTTCGTCGGGTTCGCCTCCCCCTGGACCGGCCAGGCGCTCCAGGCCTATCGCGCTCAGTCCCCGATCTCCTACGTCGCGGCGATGAAGACGCCCACGTTGATCTTGTCCGACGTGCGCGATGCCCGGGTCACCGTGTCCCAGTCCTACGAGCTGTACCATGCGCTGCGGGACAACGGCGTGCCGGTCAAGTTCGTCGCGTATCCCGTGGACGGCCACTTCCCCGGCGACCCAGTCCGCACGACCGACGTGTACCGGCGCTGGCTCGAGTGGCTGGACCAGTATCTGAAGGGACCCGTCTCCGCCCGGTGACGGCGGCCCTCACCCGCCGTTGGCTGCTCGCGCTCTACGTCGGGAGCGCCGCGCTCGTCACGCTGCAACAGGCGGTGCTCGGCCGCTCGAACAATTTCCGGGTGTTCCGCTCGGCGAGCCTCAACCTGTTCGCCGGCCGGGACCTATACGCCGCGCACCCGGAGCAGCACTTCGACTTCTACAAGTACAGCCCGACCTTCGCGCTGCTGTTCGCGCCGCTCGCCTACCTGCCGTTCGCGCTCGCGTTCCTGTGCTGGAGCCTGCTCAACGCGCTGCTCCTGTGGTACGCGCTCGACCGACTCCTCCCCGAGCGGCCGGCGACGGTCGCCCTGGCGCTCGTGTACCTCGAGGTGCTGTTCGCGATGCAGTACGGCCAGAGCAACGCCCTCGTGGCCGCGCTCTTGATCCTCGCGTTCGTCGCGCTCGAGCAGGGACGGCAGGGGCGCGCGGCGGCGCTCGTCGGCGTGGACGCGTTCATCAAGATCTTTCCGCTCGCCGGGGTCTCCCTGGCGCTGTTTCACCCGCGCCGCGCGCGCTTCGCCCTGCTCGCGGCCGCCGCCCTCGTGGGGCTCGCGCTGCTGCCGCTCGCCGTCGTGCCGCCCCACGAGCTCGCCACGCAGTACCGGTCGTGGCGCGCCACCGAAGCGGCGGACGCCCTACAGGGGCACCGCGGGTACGCGCTCATGCAGTATCTCTACATGTGGCTCGGCGCGGACTGGCCCAACTGGCCCGTGCAGCTCGCCGGCACGACGCTGTTGCTGCTGCCGCTCGCGCTCGGCCGGCGCCGCTGGGACGACGCCGCGTTCCGCCGCTTGTTTCTCGGCACCCTGCTCGTCTACCTCGTGCTCTTCAACCACCAGTCGGAGCGCGCCACCTTCGTGATCGCCTACACCGGGATCGCGATCTGGTACGCGAGCGCGCCGACGGAGCGGCTCCGCACGGCCGTCATGGCCCTCACGCTGCTCGTGATGGTGGTGCACGACGTGGACATCGTACCACGCTGGGTGAAGAACGAGATCCTCATCCCCTACCGCATCAAAGGGATTCCCTGCCTCGTCGCGTGGCTCGTGATGGAGTGGCAGCTGTTCGTCACAGCGCGCCGAAGTGCACCAGGCGAAACGCCCCGCTCGCAAACCGCGCCCGCACCACGGACGACGTGAGCGCGGCGAGCTCGGCGGCCCGCGGCGTGGTGTAGTCGTCCCAGCCCGCGAGGTCGCCGTCCGGGTGGCCCGGATGCACCATCAGCTCGGTCGTCCCCGGCTCGAGGCGGTCGAGCAGCGCCACCACGCGCGCCAGGAAGCGGGGGTCGCCCTGGAGGGAAATGCCATAGAACCGGTCGGCGTGCCGCGGCACCGCGGCGCCGCTCCGCCGGGATGCCACGCCCCAGGCTGCGGCGAGCGTCGCCTGCTTGAGGAGCGCCCGCCAGCTCGCCGCCCGGGGCGAGAGCGGCTCGAGCGGGACCCGGACGACCGGCACCCATTCGCGCCGCGCCGTCTCGATCACCACTCCCCACACGCCGGGCAGCACATGCACGTGGCGATGGCTGTCGATGTGCGTCACCCGCACGCCTGCCTCGCGCAGCCGGGCGAGCTGAGCCGCGCATTCCGCCGAGACGTGTGCGGGGTCGAGCCGGCCGGTGAGCGCGCGCGCGACGAGCGCCGCGAGGGAGTGAAAACGAGCGGTGGGGGGAGGGGTGGTCAGGCTGGGCGCCGTGGTCAGGGGCGCCCCGGTCGTCAGGTTCAGATGTAGGCCAACCCCCAGGGTCCCCCCAATCGCTCGTAACCGGTCGCGCGCGTCGGGCCATCCGGGGGTGTTGACGAGCACCGAGACGGACGACACCACGCCCGCCGCGTGCGCCTCGAGAATGCCGCGATTCACGCCCGCCGAGAAGCCGAAATCATCGGCGTTCACGACGAGGCGGCGCTCGTCAGGCGTAGCGCCCCCGCCAGTCATTCCAGCGGATCTTCACCAGGTCGCGGAGCATCCCGGCCGCGTCGGCCGCGAACCGCACCGTGCTCGGCTCGTCGTCGTAGCGGTAATGCACCGCCACCTGCTTCACCCTGAGGCCGTGTTTGCGCGCGATGTAGAGCGCCTCCACGTCGAAGCCGAAGCCCGGGATCGTGAGCCGCGGGAACACGAGTCCGGCCGCGGGCGCACTGAACCCCTTGAGCCCGGCCTGGGTATCGAGGATCCCGGGCAGGAGCCCCAGCCGGACGACCCGATTGAACATCCGGCTCATCACGTGGCGGGTGTAGAGGTAGTGGAAGAAGGACGGGCTCATGAGATAACGCGACTCGGGGAGCACGCGGCACGCGATCGCCACGTCGCTCCCGCCCTCGAGGTGATGCACGATCTTGGCGATCTCGGCCACCGGGTACGCGAGGTCCGCGTCCGTGAACACCCGGTACGCCCCGCGCGCCACCTCCATCCCGCGAGCGATCGAGAAACCCTTGCCCCGATTCACGTCATTACGCAGCAGGCGCACCCCGGGGGCCGAGCCGGCGCAGTCCGCGAGTAACGCCGCCGTCGCCGCATCGCTGTGATCGTCGACGAGGATCAGCTCCGCCGGCCGCGTCTGGGCGCAGAGGAACTCGCGGAGCGCCGCGAGGTGCGCCGGCAGACGGTCGGCGCCATTCCGCACGGGGACGATGAGCGACAGGTTGATCGCGGGCTGCGCCACGACAGAGAAAGATAAGGCGGCAAGGGCGGTAAGGGCGGCACGGTCCTCTTGCCGCCTTTGCCGTCCTTGCCGCCCTCAGGTTAGCTTTGCCCGCCGTGAGCGCCCCCATCCAACACATCTCCGACACCGCCCGCTGGGTCGCGCTGTACCGCGCGATGGAGTCCGACCGGCGCGACGCCCTGTTTCGCGACCCCTACGCGCGCCGGCTCGCGGGCGAGCGTGCGGAGCGCATCCTGGCCGGGATGAAGCGCGGTCGCGAGTGGGCCTGGCCGATGATCGTCCGCACCGCCGTGATGGACGAGCTCATCCTGCGGGCGATCGACCGAGACGGCGTCATGACGGTGCTCAACCTGGCCGCGGGCCTCGACGCGCGGCCCTATCGGTTGCCACTCCCCCCCTCACTGCGGTGGGTCGAGGTTGACTTCCCCGACGTCATCGCGTACAAGCAGGAGCAGCTCGCCGTGGAGCGCCCGGTGTGCGTGCTCGAGCAGGTGGGGGCCGATCTCACCGACGTCGCGCGACGCCGGGCGCTGTTCGCCCAGATCAGCAGCGCGGGACGCCCGGTGCTGGTCGTGACCGAGGGCCTGCTCATCTACCTGACGCGCGAGCAGGTGGCCGCGCTCGCCGACGATCTCGCCGCCCAGCCGTCGTTCCGCTGGTGGCTGTTGGACATCGCCTCGCCGGGGCTGCTCAAGATGCTGGAAAAGACCTGGGGCCGCGCGGTGGCGGCGGGCAACGCCCCGTTCCAGTTCGCGCCCGCCGAGGGCACGGCGTTCTTCGCGCCGCACGGGTGGCGCGAAGCGGAGTTCCGCTCGACGTGGGAGGAGGCGCTGCGCCTCAAGCGGACGATGCGGCTCGCGTGGCTGTGGCAACTGATCGGCCGGCTGTACCCGAAGCGCAAGCGCGAGGAGGCCCGGCGGTTTGCAGGGATGGTGATGCTGGAGCGACGCTGATCGACCCTATAGGTACCCACCGAAGACACAAAGGCCCCGACATGTCGGGGCCTTTGTGTCGGTGCAGCGTGGCGCGGCTAGTTGAGCAGGTACCGCAGGCCAAGCTGAATCTGCCACCGCGACAGCAGACTCGGGTCGTCGATGAAGGTACTCGGCGGACCCGTGAAGTTGAACACGGGCGCCCCGCCGCTAAACCCTACCAGCTTGAGCGGGGACGTGGCGGCCGGGTTCGCTACCTTTCGCACGCCCCAGGACGAATTGAGCAGATTCCCGACGTTCAGGATGTCCAGGCTCAGCTCGAACTGGTGACGGGTG
>WNEW01000157.1_pt1 | contig 43871 bp, 39 predicted proteins | sample 5399891 | NCBI WGS metagenome assembly WNEW01 (sample SAMN13153336, study PRJNA577476) | soil metagenome | isolation source: 40 cm grassland meadow soil pre-rain plot 5 | place: USA:California | collected 2015-09-08 | reverse complement strand
ATGGAGAAGGTCGGCAAGGACGGCGTCATCACGGTCGAGGAGTCGAAGTCGGCCGACACGGTTCTGGATTTGGTCGAGGGCATGCAGTTCGACCGCGGCTACCTCTCACCGTACTTCGTGACGGACGCCGAGCGCATGGAGGTCGTGTTCGAGGACGCGTTCGTCCTCATCTACGAGAAGAAGGTCAGCGTGATGAAGGACATGCTCCCGCTGCTGGAGCAGGTCGCCCGGGCCGGGAAGCCCTTCCTGATCATCGCCGAGGACATCGAGGGCGAGGCGCTGGCGACCCTGGTCGTGAACAAGCTCCGCGGCACGCTGCACTGTGCGGCTGTCAAGGCGCCGGGCTTCGGCGACCGTCGCAAGGCCATGCTCGAGGACATCGCTACTCTGACCGGCGGCAAGGCGATTACGGAGGACCTCGGGATCAAGCTCGAGAACATCAAGCTCGAGGACCTCGGAAAGGCCAAGAAGGTTGTCCTCGACAAGGACAACACCACGATCGTCGAGGGCGCCGGCAAGACGAAGGAGATCGAGGGGCGCATCAAGCAGATCCGCGCCCAGATCGAGGAGACGACCTCGGACTACGACCGCGAGAAGCTCCAGGAGCGGCTGGCGAAGCTGGCCGGCGGCGTGGCGGTGATCAAGGTCGGCGCGGCCACCGAGACGGCGATGAAGGAGAAGAAGGCCCGGGTCGAGGACGCGCTGAACGCGACCCGCGCGGCCGTCGAGGAAGGCATCGTGCCGGGCGGCGGCGTCGCGCTGCTGCGCGCGTCGAAGGCCGTCGATCGCGTGAAGGCCGACGGCGACGAGAAGGTCGGCGCCATGATCGTGAAGCGAGCGCTCGAGGAGCCGATCCGCCAGATCGTCGAGAACGCGGGCCTCGAGGGCAGCGTGATCGTCGAGAAGGTGAAGAGCGAGACGGTAGCGAACCGCGGCTACGACGCGGACAGCATGGAGTATGTCGACATGGTGCAGGCGGGGATCATCGACCCGACCAAGGTCGAGCGGGTGGCGCTGCAGAACGCGGCGTCGATCGCGTCGCTGCTGCTGACCACCGAGGCGCTGATCACCGACATCCCGGAGGAGAGGCCGGCGGCGGCGCCCGCCATGCCTCACGGCGATATGTACTAACCGACCACCCTCAGCTCTCCCGGTTGGTTGACCGGTTGACCGGGGGAGTCTGAGGGGGGTCTTCCCACTCGGATCAATCAACGGCCCGGATCGAAATGGTCCGGGCCGTATCGTTTTGTCGGCGTTGACCTTGCACGGTTTCCGGATGTTTGATACGTTTAGGCGCTCAACTGGAGTCTGGCGGGAGGTGAGGGAGAACTGCGACCGTACGAAGTCCTCGTGATCGTCGATCCGCGTCCGACCGATGAGGAAGTCACCGCGCTGCTCACGCAGCTCGGCGAGCAACTCAAGACGCTCGGCGCCGATGTCACCAAAGTCGACAACTGGGGAAAGCGCCGGCTCGCGTACGACATCCGCAAGCAGCGGGAAGGCACGTACGCGGTGTTCGATGTCTCTGCCGAGCCCTCCATGGTGAAGGAGTTCGAGCGACAGGTGGGCCTCAACGAAAGCGTGCTGCGGTACGTCAGCACGCGGGTTCCGATCCGCAAGAAGGCTCGGCCGGCCAAAACTCAGGAAGTGGTCGAGGAGGTCAGCTGATGGCGAGCCTCAACAAGGTGTTCCTGATCGGCAACCTGACCAAGCCCCCGGAGCTTCGGTACACGCCCAGCGGAACCGCCGTGGCCGATTTGCGGCTGGCGGTCAATCGCAACTACACGACGCAGGGGGGCGAGAAACGCGAAGACACCTGTTTCCTCACGGTCGTCGTGTGGGGCAAGCAGGCGGAGAGCTGCGGCGAGTACCTCGACAAGGGCAGTCCGATCCTCGTCGAGGGCCGGCTGCAGACGCGCGAGTGGGAGGCCAAGGACGGCGGCAAGCGCACCGTCATCGAGGTCGTGGCCGAGCGCGTTCAGTTCATGGGCCGCGGGCGCGCCGCCGCTCCGGCGACCGTGGCGGCGTCGGCCGAGCCGTTCGCGGAAGAAGCCGGCTCCGGCAACGACGATGTCCCGTTCTAGCGACTAGCACGTTCTAGCGACTAGCAGAGGAGGGAGCCAGCCATTCCCCCGACATCCCAGAAGCCCGTCAAGCGCCGCCGGTTCGGCCGGCGGAAGATCTGTAAGTTCTGCGCCGACAAAGTCGATCTGGTCGACTACAAGGACGTCCGGCGTCTGAGAAGCTTCGTGAGCGAGCGAGGCAAGATCATCCCCCGTCGCATCTCGGGCAGCTGCGCCCGGCACCAGCGCCAGCTGACGCACGCGATCAAGCGGGCGCGCACGGTTGCCCTGCTGCCGTACCTGGCGGCGGACTAGGACCGGTCCATGAAGGTCATTCTGCTGGACGATGTCACGAAGGTCGGGCAACGCGGCGAGGTCCGCGACGTCTCCGACGGGTACGCGCGCAACTTCCTGATCCCCAAGAAGCTCGCACTCTCCGCCACCGCCGGAAATCTCAAGAACCTCGAGCACATCAAGAAGCAGCAGGACGCCAAGGCCGACCGCCTCAAGGCCGACGCCGAGGCGCTGCGCGCGAAGATCGAGGCGCTCGTCTACGAGCAGCGCCGCCAGGCCTCCGAGGAGGGCAAGCTCTTCGGCTCGGTCACCTCGCAGGACGTCGCCGATTTCCTCGGCACGCGCGGCATCCCGATCGAGCGCCGGCGCATCACACTCGAGGAGCCGATCAAGGCGCTCGGCGAGCACGTGGTCTCCATGCGGCTGCACCAGGACGTCACGGCGCAGCTGCGGGTCAACATCGTCCGGGAGTAGCGGCGCATCGTGACCAGCGAACCCCGAAACCACTTCGGGGCTCGCTGCTCTATCCACTCTCGACCCACCCGCCATCCACGGTCGTTCGTGGGATATCCACCGGATGTCCACGAAACAATCCACAAAAGCGCCTTCGCATCTAAAAGTGTTTGACGATCGTCGCCGCTTCGCTACGATGCATCGATGCTCTACGATGGTTCTCGCCGATGAGTCGACTGGAAGTGCCGGCGAGAATCCCGCCGCACAACCTCGACGCGGAGCGCGCCGTGCTGGGCGCGATCCTCCTCGAAGGTCGCGAGACTCTGCCGCGGGTGATCGAGCTTCTCAGGCCCTCGGATTTCTATACCGAGGCGCATCGCGTGACGTATCAGGCGATGCTCGATTTGTTCAACCGGAGTGAACCCGTCGATGTCCTGACCCTGACCGAGGAGCTACGCCGGGGCGACCAGCTCCAGATCGTCGGCGGACCTGCAGCGCTGGCCCTTCTCGTCGAACAGGGGTCGATCTCCGCTTACCTGAGTTCTTATGCGTCGATCGTTCGGGACATGGCTGTACTCCGCGAGCTGATCCAGACTTCGAGCCAAATCATTGCGCAGGCGTTCGAAGCCAAGGAAGACGTTCAAACCCTGGTGGACGACGCCGAGCGGAAGATCTTTAGCCTCTCCGAACGACGTCTCGAAGGCAGCGCATTGCCGATCCGCAAGATCCTGCAAAACACCTTCGAGTACATCGAGCGCCTCTACGAGCGGAAGGAGCACGTCACCGGCGTGGCGACGAGCTTCGAGAAGCTTGATCTGATGACCTCTGGGTTCCAGCCCTCGGACTTTGTAATCATCGCGGGGCGCCCGTCGACCGGGAAAACGGCCTTTGCCCTCAACATCGCCCAATCGGTCGGAATCACGCTCCGAAATAAGGTTCTTATCCTCAGTCTCGAGATGTCTGCCCAGCAACTGGTGCAACGCATGCTCTGTGCGGAGGCGAAGGTCGATTCACAGGCGGTGCGCACGGGTATGTTGCAATCATCAGACTGGACTCGGCTCACGTCGGCAGCAGGACGCCTCAGTGAGGCGCCGATCTTCATCGATGACAGTCCTAATCTCACGGTGCTCGAAGCGCGAGCCAAGACGCGCCGCATGAAGGCCGAGCACGGCCTCGATCTCGTCATCATCGACTATTTGCAACTCATGCGTGGGCGCGCCCACCTGGACAATCGCCAGCAAGAGATCGCCGAGATCTCGCGGTCGTTGAAGGCGCTCGCCAAAGAGCTCAGCATCCCAGTGGTCGCGCTCTCCCAGTTGTCGCGGGCGGTTGAGACTCGAGAGCAGCGCCGACCTCAGTTGTCTGACCTTCGTGAATCGGGAGCCTTGGAGCAGGACAGCGACCTCATTCTCTTCCTGTACAGGCCCTCGATGTATCGCGACGATCTGCCCATAGAGAAGTCCAACGTCGCCGAAGTGATCGTCGGCAAGCAGCGCAATGGGCCGACTGGCTCGGTGGAAGTGGTCTTCCTGCCGCAGTACGCCCGCTTCGAGAACATCGCGGAGCAGCACCGGCAGCCCCAGCCGTTTTAGACCTTCCGCGCGGCTCGTCGTATGATGAGCCCTGTGCGTCTGAGCCGGCTGAAGCGTGTTTTTCTCGGGAGCCCGCTCCCGACCGCACAGTCCCGCCACGAACGGCTCGCGAAGGCGACCGCGCTCGCGGTCTTCGCCTCCGACGCGCTCTCCTCGGTCGCGTACGCCACCGAGGAAATCTTGCTGGTGCTGGTCCTGGCCGGCTCCGCCGCGCTCAGCTACTCGCTCCCGATCAGCATCGCGATCGCGGTCCTGATCGCGATCGTGGTGTCGTCGTATCGCCAGACGATCCGCGCGTACCCCCAGGGCGGCGGCGCTTACATCGTGAGCAAGGACAACCTCGGAGTGCCCGCCGGGCTGGTGGCCGGCGCCGCGCTTCTGATCGACTACGTGCTCACCGTGGCGGTCAGCGTGGCGGCGGGCGTCGCGGCGCTGACGTCGGCGGTGCCGGCGCTCTTCCCGTACCGGCCGTGGCTCTGCGTCGCCGCGGTCGTCGGCGTCGCCGTCGCGAACCTCCGAGGCCTGCGCGAGTCGGGCAAGCTCTTCGCGGCGCCGACCTACCTCTTCATCGGCAGCCTCTTCGTCCTGATCGTCTACGGCGGCGCCGGCGCGATCTTCGACTTTCTCCCCGAGGCGCCCTACCAGCGGCATCCGCCGGGCCTCGAGGGAGTGGGGCTCTTCCTGTTCCTGCGCGCGTTCGCCTCGGGCTGCACCGCGCTGACCGGCGTCGAGGCCGTCTCGGACGGCGTGCCGGCGTTCAAGCCGCCCGAAGGGCACAACGCGCGGATCGTGCTGACGTGGCTCGGCGTCATCCTGATCGTGCTCTTCATGGGCATCACGTTCCTGGCCTACGACTTCGGTATCGCGCCGCGCCGCGAGGAGACGGTGGTCTCGCAACTGGCGCGCCACGTCTTCGGCGGCGGCGTGATCTACTACGAGATCCAGGCGGTCACGATGCTGATCCTCCTGCTGGCCGCCAACACCTCCTTCGCCGACTTCCCGAGGCTCTCGTTCTTCCTCGCGCGCGACCGCTTCATCCCGCGCCAGTTCGCGACGCAGGGCGACCGGCTCGTGTTCTCGAACGGCATCCTGATCCTGAGCGGCCTCGCCGCGCTGCTGCTGGTGATCTTCGGCGGCGACACCCACGCGCTGATCCCGCTCTACGCGGTCGGCGTCTTCCTCTCGTTCACGCTCTCGCAGGCGAGCATGGTGCGGCGCTGGCTGCGCTCGAAGGAAGAAGGCTGGTGGTGGCGCTGGTGGCTCAACGCGATCGGGGCGCTGGTGACCGCGCTGGTGATGATCACGATCGCGGCGACGAAGTTCACGCACGGCGCGTGGATCGTCGTGCTGCTGATCCCGACCCTGGTCGCCGTCTTCGCGATCGTGCACCGCCACTACGACGAGGTCGCCGTGCAGCTCTCGCTCGATGCGTTCTCACCGCCGCCGCCCATGACCAACACCGTCCTGGTCCTGGTCGGCGATATGCATCGCGGGGTGATCAAGGCGATTCAGTACGCCAAGACGCTCTCGCCCAACGCGAAAGCGGTCTTCGTGGAGACCGATCCGGATCGGACCCGGCGGCTCGAGGAGAAGTGGGGCCGGTACGGGATGGGGGTGCCGCTGATCGTGCTGACCTCTCCCTACCGATCGCTGCTCGGGCCACTGACCAAGTACGTCGACCAGCTGCAGAACCAGGGCGAGAATCACGTCGTGACGATCGTCCTGCCCGAGTTCATCCCGGCCCGCTGGTGGCAGCTCGGGCTCCACAACCAGACGGCGTTCCTCATCAAGGGCGCGATGCTCTTCCGCAAGAACGTCATCGTCACCGACGTGCCCTACCACCTGCAGCACTGAGGCGCGGCCAGACCTCGCGCGGCGGCTCAGAGCGCGAGGCGGCGACCCGGATCGACCGCCTCGACCGCGATCGCTGGCGCGCTCTCCCGGACCGTCGAGACGAACTCGCCGGCCGGCCGCGAGCGCAGGCCGATGAAGTCGAAGAAGTCCGTGTGGGGATGGAAGAGCACGAGGCGCCGCGGCCGGAGAATGGCCGCCGCCTCCGCGACCTGGCGTGGGTAGTCGAGCTGCGCGCCCGCCACCACCACGTCGGGACGATCGCGGTCGCCGACGGCGCGCACGCGCTCGAATCGCGTCTGGTCGTTGAAGCCCTCGCCGTAGTACGTCACGCGGAGACCGTTCTCGAGACGGACCGTGAAGCCCATGCGGCGGGCATCGTAGGGGTTCGAGAAGTAGAGCCCGGACAGCATCGCCTTCGCCTCGGGGCGGGCCGCGAACATCTTGCCCGTGTCGACGATGCGGTGCTCCCACTCGAACGTCGTGACGCGCAGGCCGTTCCAATCGAGCGACTGGTCCATGTCGAGCTCGCGGATCCGGTCCGCCGGGATCCCGTGCGTCTCGCGCAGGAAGCGGCAGACCTCGGCAGAGGCGGCCAGCACCATCCGGGAGGCCTTCAAGAGCCCGGGGACGTCCTGGATGTGATCGAAGTGGCCATGGGTCACCAGGCACAGATCGGCGTCGGAGAACGCCGACGGGCCGGGGCTCGGCCGGCCGAACGGGTTCGTCCAGTTCGGATCGAACACGACCTTCAGGCCACGGACCGTGGTCAGGGTGAAGCACGACCAGCCGTGATAGACGAGCTCGGGCATTCGCCGGTGTCCTCCCTCGCGCGCGTCCCGCGCGAGCCTCGCGGGCTAGCCTAGTCGACCACGAGGGGGCGAGCAACTCTCTGGTACACTCGAAAGCCGCGTGATCACTCGATGAAGATCGTTCTGGCTCCCGACGGACCTCTCGACGCCCGCGGGACGCTCGCGCGCTACCACCTCTGGGGAGAGGATCCGACGAACCGGATCGGCGACGACGTCTTCCGTCGCGTGCTCCGGCACGGCGGACGCCTCGTGCCCTACGAGGTGCGGTGGAGCGGGCCCGTGGACGGCGCGCGCATCACGGTCCGCGCCCCGGGCGCCGACGCCGCCGTCGGCGCGGCCGTCGCCGCGGAGGTGCGCCGTCTGCTCGGCCTGGACCTCGATCTCACCGGCTTCTATCGGATGGCGAAGGCCGATCCGGCGCTGGCCACGCTCATCGAGCCGCTCTACGGGCTGCGCCCCACGCTCGCGCCCACGCCGTTCGAGATGCTCGTGGGCTCGATCACGGCCCAGCAGGTGAACCTCTCGTTCGCCTTCGCGTGCCGCGCGCGGCTCGTCCGGCGGTTCGGCACGCCGGTGAAGGTCGGCCGCGAGACGGTGTGGGCGTTCCCCGAGCCGGCCCGCCTGGCGGCGGTGCGCGTGCGCGAGCTCCGGGCGCTCAAGTACTCGGCGCGGAAGGCCGAGTACATCCGCGACCTCGCGCGCGCCGTCGTCTCGGGAACGCTCGACCTCGAGGCGCTCGGCGCCGCCGAATCGGCCCGGGTGATCGAGCAGCTGACGGCGCTGCGCGGCCTCGGTCGCTGGACCGCCGACTGGTTTCTCGCCCGCTGCCTCGGGCGCGGCGACGTCTGCCCGGCCGGCGATCTCGCGGTCCGCAAGGCGTTCGTTCACTACTACGGTCGCGGACGGGCGCTCAGCGAGGACACGATCCGGCGGCGCGCGCGCGCGTGGGGCGAGCACCAGAATCTCGCGGTGCACTACATCCTGGCCGGGATGCGTCTGTCGCGTCCGGCGGCGGGGGGCGGCGCGTGAAGAAGACCAGCGGCCTCAGGATCATTGGCCAGCCGGATCCCGGAGTCCCCAGGGACGTGCACCTCGTCGGACGGTACGCGCTCGGCGTCGACTGGGCCGACGGCCACGGGTCCATCTATCCGTTCGAGCGCCTCCGGCTCGATTGCGCCTGCGGCCAGTGCGCCGCGCTCGAGGAGCGGCTGACGTCGGAGATGACGTGGCCGGCGGAGATCAAGCGGACCGACGAAGGGCTCTCCGTGACGTGGGTCGACCGGCACGCGAGCCTCTATCCCTATCTCGCGCTGCGCGCACTGTGTCGCTGCGCCGGCTGCACCGGCGGCCACTGATGAACGAAGCGCGCAAGCGCTGGATCTTCGTCGGCATCATGCTGTCCATCTTCCTGGCAGCCATCGAATCGACGGTGGTCGCGACCGCGATGCCGACCGTCGTGGCGAGCCTCGGCGGCATCCGGATCTACTCGTGGGTGTTCTCGGGGTTCTTGCTCACCCAGACGGTGACGATGCCGCTCTGGGGTCGCTTCTCCGACCTCTACGGCCGGCGGCCGGTCTATCTGGCCGGGCTCGCGACGTTCCTGGTCGGCTCGGCGCTCTCGGGCGCGGCCCAGAACATGGTGCAGCTGATCCTGTTCCGGATGGTGCAGGGGCTGGGCGCCGGCGCCGTGATGACCCTCGGCTACACCATCATCGGCGAGCTGTTCGGGCTGGAGCGTCGCGCGCGAATGCAAGGCTACATCTCGAGCGTGTGGGGAGTCGCGTCCCTCATGGGCCCGTGGGCCGGCGGCCTGCTCACCGATCACGTGTCCTGGCGCTGGGTCTTTTACATCAATCTGCCGTTCGGCGCGGTGGCGATGGCGCTGATCGCAGGCGCGCTGACCTCGGCAGCGCGCCCGGCGCGGCGGCCCGTCGTGGACGGCGCCGGCGTCGCCCTCTTCGCGGCCGGCGTCTCCGCGGTCCTGCTGGGAATCGTCGAGGCCGGGCGCGTGGGGTCATGGTCGCGGACCGAGGTCGTGGTGCTCCTGGTCCTGGGCGCGGCCGTGCTCGCCGCGTTCGTCGCCGTCGAGCAGCGCGCCGCGGAGCCGATCGTGCCGCTGCGACTGTTCAAGAACCGGATGGTCCTCGCCGCCGTCGTCACGCGGTTCCTGGCCGGTATGGCGATGTTCGGCGCGCTGTCGTTCGTGCCGCTGTTCCTGCAGGCCGTCACCGGCGCCACGGCGACGCGAGCGGGCATCGTCCTCACGCCGTTCGTGCTGGGCTGGGTCGTGATGTCGGTGGTGAGCGCGCGCTTCGTGCTGCGCGTCGGCTACCGGACCGTGGTGCTGATCGGCATGGCGAGCCTCATGGTGGCGTTCCTGCTCTTCCAGCGGTGGTCGGTCACCCTGTCGCCCGGCCGCGCAATGGTCGACGTCCTCCTGGCCGGCATCGGCATGGGAATGGTCGTGGTGCCGATGTTGATCGCCGTCCAGAGCGTGGTCGCGCGAAGCGATCTCGGGGCCGCGACATCGCTGACGCAGTTCTTCATGTCGATCGGCGGCGCGCTGGGGCTCTCGCTGATGGGCGCGGTGATGTCGCAGCGGCTCCACGCCGGGCTGCCGATGGCCGATGCGCTGCACGGGGTCTTCGTGGTGGGCGCCGGGGTGTGCGTCGCCGCTCTCGCGTCGGCGTTCATGGTGCCGGCCGGTCGTGCCCAGGATCTGGCCCGCCGCGAAATGCGCGGCGAGCCGACGCGTGTGGGAGGATGAATGATGGCGGGTGACGCGCCGCTTCTCGAGCGGTTGGCCAAGCTGCCGGCGGTGCCGGCGGCCGCGGCCCTGGAGCTCCTCGAGCGGATCGCGCGGCCGCAGACCGATCCGGTCATCGGACCGCTGTTCGGCGTCGACGAGGACGGCGACGTGGGCGTGAATCCACTGGTACCGGCGGTGCTCAAGCAGCTCGGCGATCGCAAGGAGCTGACGTGCTACGCGGCGCTCATCGAAGGGCTGACCGGGATCTGGAACGCCGCGGTCCGCGCCGCGGTCGTCGCGCGGCTGCGCGCGTCGGGTTTGCCCCCGGACGACCTGCTGCTGAAGCTCGGGGCGCTCTCGCCCACGCTCGGCTTCGCCGCCGAGAAGTCGGAGTGGGCGCGCGAGTGGCTCGCCGATCCGTTCACGCAAGACGCGCTGCTGGTGCAGCAGTGCGTGGTCCGGATGCTGTTGGCGCTCCGCACGATGGCCGACGCTCGGGCCGCCGAGCTGACGACGACCATCGGCTGACGGAGCATGCTGGAGACGTTCGAGAGTTGAGGAGAACGACGATGGCGATGATACCCGAGGGCTACCGGGATGTGCTGAGCAAGAAGTCGTTCGCGCACGTCGCGACCGTCGGCCGCGACGGCGCGCCGCAGGTGACGCCGGTGTGGATCGACTACGACGGCACGCACGTCCGGTTCAATACCGCTCGCGGCCGGGTGAAGGACAAGAACCTCCAGCGCAATCCGAAGATCGCGCTCTCGATCCAGGACCCCGACAATCCCTACCGGTACCTGCAGATCCGCGGCCGGGTCGTCGAGGTCACCGAGAAGGGAGCCGACGATCACATCGACGCGCTGGCCAAGAAGTACACGGGCCAGGAGCGGTACGCGCACCGGCGCCCGGGCGAGGTCCGCATCACCGTGAAGGTCCTGCCCGAGAAGATCCAGAGCATGGGATGAGCAGCGCTCGTCGCCGGAATCGGACGCGCGGATGATCCAGGTCGAGGCGATCGCGAAGACCTACGCCGGCCAGCCGATCCTCCGCGACCTGTCGTGGCGGATTCCCGATCGCGAGCGGATCGGGCTGGTCGGTCCGAACGGGGCCGGCAAGACGACGCTGTGCCGGCTCCTGGCCGGTGTCGAGGAGCCGGACGAGGGGCGGATCGTCCGGCCGCGCGAGGCAACGGTCGGTTATCTCCCCCAGGAAGCGGCGGGCCGCCCGGAGGGGTCGGTCCTGACCGAGGTGCTGGCCGGCTTCGCCGACGTGTGGCAGGTCGAGCGCGAGATGGAAGAGGTCGCCGCGCGCCTCGCCGCGGCAGCCGGCGTCGAGAGCGTTGCGCTGACGGTGCGCTATGGCGATCTGCAGCATCGCTTCGAGGCCCTCGGCGGCTACCGGCTCGAGACGGAGGCGAAGGCGATCCTGAGCGGCCTCGGCTTCAAGCCGTCCGAATTCGCGCGCCCGCTCAGCGAATACTCGGGCGGCTGGCGGATGCGCGGCATGCTCGCGCGCCTGCTGCTCCAGCGCCCATCGCTCCTGTTGCTCGACGAGCCGACCAACCATCTCGATATCGAGTCGCTCGAGTGGCTCGAGTCGTTCCTGGCCGACTACGAGGGCACGGTGGTGATCGTGTCGCACGATCGCTACTTCCTGAACCGGATGGTGACTTCGATCGCCGAGCTGGTCCCGTCGGGGCTCACGGTCTATCCGGGCGACTACGACGAATATCTGGTCCAGCGCCAAGCGCGCCGCGAGCTGCTCGAGGCGCAGGCACGCAACCAGGCCAAGCGCATCGCCGAGATCGAGCGCTTCATCGAGCGCTTCCGGTATCAGGCGAGCAAGGCGCGGCAGGTGCAGAGCCGCGTCAAGATGCTCGACCGGATCGACCGCGTGGTGGTCGAGGACGAGGCGCGCGTCATTCGCTTCTCGTTCCCCCAGCCGCCGCGGACCGGGCGGCGCGTGGCCACGCTCAAGGGCATCCACAAGGCGTACGGCGACAACGTCGTGTACGCGGGCGTCGACTTCGAGGTCGAGCGCGGCGCGAAGATCGCGCTCGTCGGGCCGAACGGTGCGGGCAAGTCGACGCTGCTCCGGATGCTCGCCGGCGTGCTTCCCTTCGACCGCGGCGATCGCACGCTCGGCGCCCACGTGGCGGTCCACTACTACGCGCAGCACCAGCTCGAGGCGCTGACACCGACCTCGACGGTGCTCGAAGAGCTCGAGCGTGCGGCGCCCGAGCTCGGCCAGACACGGCTCCGCACCATCCTCGGCACCTTCCTGTTCTCGGGTGACGCGGTGGACAAGAAGATCTCGGTGCTGTCAGGCGGGGAGAAGGCGCGCGTCGCGCTGTCCAAGATGCTCATGCGCCCGGCCGCGTTCCTGTGCCTCGACGAGCCGACCAACCACCTCGACCTCGCCTCGCGCGAGGTGCTCGAGGGCGCGCTGGCCGCGTTTCCCGGCACGATCGTCTTCATCTCGCACGACCGGTATTTCATCAATCGCATCGCGACCGGGATCGCCGAGGTAACGCGCGGCACGCTCGTCAGCTATCTCGGCGGCTACGACGACTATCTCGACGCCAAGGCGCGCGCCGGCTCGGCGGCGCTCGCGGCCCCCACCCTTCGAGCCCGCCGGCCGGCACCGCCTCCGGCTCGACCCGAGCCGACGTCCCGCGCCGCGCGGCCGGAAGCGACCAAGCGCACCGGGAAGGTCGCGAAGGACGTGCGCGAGCTTCGGCGGCGTCTGGAGGACGTGGAACGCCAGATCCACGAGCTCGAGGCGCGGCTGGCCGAGATCGGCGACCGGCTGGGCGATCCGGCCTTCTACGCCGATGGCGAGCGCGTGCGCGCGGTGGCCGCGGAGCGCAAGAGCGCCGAGGAGCAGGTGACGTGGCTCATGCGCGAGTGGGAGCAGCTGTCGACGGCGCTCGCCGCGCATGAGTGAGTTCTACGCGCCGGTCGATCCCGAGATCTTGCGCCGTGAGCGGGCGAAGGCGCGCGAGCTCCGGCAGAGTCAGTGGTGGAAGCGGCGCATCGCCGAGGGCGTCTGCCACTACTGCCGGCGGCACGTCGGGCACCGCGCGCTGACGATGGATCATCGAGTTCCGCTCGGCCGCGGCGGTCGATCGACGCGCGGCAACGTCGTTCCCGCGTGCAAGGAGTGCAACACCAACAAGAAGGCGCTGGTCCCACTCGAGTGGCAGGCGTATCTCGAGCGGCTGCACGCCTCCGCGACCGACTGACCGTATCTTCCGCGCGTGTCTGAATGATTGGGCGTTGACGCGTTCCGCCGACGGCGGGTTCAATGGCTTTCGCTCGCGAGCACTCGAGTGATTGCCGTGCACCCCGAACGAAGGAGGAACTCCATGGATCGCGTTCGCTTCTCGATCGTCGCGCTGCTTGTCGCGCTTGGATCTCTGGCGCCGTGGTCGGCCGGCGCTGCGCCGCCGTCGCACACCGGAGCCGCGACGACTCCCGCCGCCGCTCCGGTCAACATCAACACCGCGGACGTCAAGGAGCTGATGAAGCTCGAAGGCGTCGGCCGCCGTGTGGCCGAAAAGATCGTCGAGTATCGCGACACACACGGCCCGTTCAAGAAGCCGGAAGAGCTCCGGAAGGTCGAAGGCGTCGGCAACGGACTGTGGGAGCGTAATCGCACGCGGATCGTGATCAAGTAGCAGGCGTGTCCACGTTGTCGGCAGGCGTGTCCACTTTGGGCTTTGGGTCACGACCGACCCGGGTGTAGGATTGGACGAAATCGACCGGGACGTCACAGCGTTCCAGTAGCGTCCCCGCCGGCAATTACGCCGGCCTTGCCGAGAATAGGAGGTGATCCAGCCGATGTGTAACCCTACGGTGATCTGTGAGGTGGTTGCCTCCTAGGCAGGGTCCACGCTAGCTCGGGTGGAACGCCTGGGAGTCCAGGCGCCACCGGCCCCGACGGTCCCGCTCTCACCAGCGGGGCGGCGCGACGCGCGACTGAAAGCAGAACGCGCCGCAGCCACCGTCGGGGCTTTATATTTTTGAGGGGGGCGACCCCCTCAGACCCCCAGCCTACGCCTTCCGGACGTTGGCGGCCTGGAGGCCCTTCGGACCGCGGGTCACCTCGAACTCGACGCGGTCACCCTCGGCAAGGCTCTTGAAGCCCTGAGCCTGGATGGCGCTGAAGTGAACGAAGACGTCCTCGCCACCCTCCTGGGTGATGAAGCCGAAGCCCTTCGCATCGTTGAACCACTTCACGGTTCCCTGTGCCATGACGTTTCCTCTTTCTCTGTTGTTGGAGCCTTACGCCCCGTTGTTCCCGGCGTGCATCGCCGGGGTGATGCGCGCGGCGTGCCGTGGAGCCTGTTCCCCGACGGTCGAGGCGCGAGTGACCGGATGTCCCAGGTGTCGCTCGATGAGGCGCAGCTGCTCGTGCTCCTCCGGCGACGCGAAGCTCGTCGCACAGCCGCTTGCCTGGGCTCGCGCGGTGCGACCGATCCGGTGAATGTAGTCTTCCGCCGTGTGCGGCAGATCGAAGTTGACGACGTGCGCGATCTCGGGCACGTCGAGCCCGCGAGCGGCGATGTCGGTCGCGATCAGGACGCGATAGCGGCCGCTCCGAAAGCCGTCGAGCGCCTCGCGCCGCTGCGACATCGAGCGGTCGGCGTGCAAGCGCGTCACCCGATGACCGGCCGCGCCGACGACGCGCGCCACGCGGTCGGCGCGATGCTTGGTGCGCGTGAAGACGAGCGTGCGACCGCGCTCTTCGCGGAGGAGCTTCAGGAGGAGCGGTGTCTTGTCCTGAGGCGTCGCCTTGTACAGCCGCTGCGTGACCTTCGCGACCGGCTTCGCGCTCACGCCGACCTCGATCCTCACGGGCCGGACGAGATGACGGCGGACCAAGGTCTCGACCTCGGGCGGCATCGTCGCGGAGAAGCAGAGCGTCTGCCGGTCGAGGGGCGTCATCTGCAAAATTCGCTCGACCTGCGGCGCGAAGCCCATGTCGAGCATGCGGTCGGCTTCGTCGAGGACGACGATCCGCACCGTGCCGAGACGGAGCGAGCGGCGCTCGAGATGATCGGCGAGCCGGCCCGGGGTCGCCACGATGACGTCGGGCCGTTTCTGGAGCCCGGCGAGCTGGGCTCCCATCGACTCACCCCCGATGAGGACGAGCGTGCGAACGCCCTGGGCTCCGCCGAGCATGTCGAAGGTCGCCGCGATCTGCAGCGCGAGCTCGCGCGTCGGCGCCAGCACGAGGGCCCGCGGTCGCGGTGAATCCGCGCGCGTGAGGCGCTCGAGCATCGGGATCGCGAAGGCGGCGGTCTTGCCGGTGCCCGTCTGGGCGCAGCCGATCACGTCGCGGCCTTCGAGGATCGGTCCGATCGCCTGGGCCTGGATCGGGGTTGGGGTGGAGTAGCCGGCGTGGGCGACAGCGTCGCGCATCGCGGGCGAGAGCGGAGAATCGAGAAATGAACAGAACATGAGTGTCGAACACCTTTCTGAGCTGCCTCGGCGTTAGGGTACCCGGGCCCGTTGCCGGGCCCGGGCGGGAGTGAACAGGGTGGGCGCTAGACCTTCCTGACGTTGGCTGCCTGAAGACCCTTCGGACCGCGAGTTACCTCGAACTCGACCCGATCACCTTCCGCAAGACTCTTGAAACCCTGGGCTTGAATGGCGCTGTAGTGTACGAATACGTCCTCGCCGCCCTCCTGCGTGATGAACCCATATCCCTTTGCATCGTTGAACCACTTTACTTGTCCTTGAGCCATACCTCGGACCTCTCTTTAGGGGGTCTTCAAGCCCCTGTGCTCCCGCCATCGTGGCGGGGTTACCCTCCGGAATTGGAGGGCAAACAAAAACGCCGCGCGAACTGGGCCCGCGCGGCGTGTGTCTCGATCTATCACAATCGTTACCTGACTCCGTGAGTGCCAGAACCGGCCGGTAGAATGACATGTAGCCACCGGAAAGTCAATCGATTTCTTCCACCGCGCGCGTGACGGGACGAGAGCCATTCCGTCTGCCGAGCCATCCCGGAATCGCGACCGAAAAGCGCCCCGCGGTCCCGCCGGCTACGACCACGTGAATTTCCTCCGTCGACGCGAACTTGGGAATCATGGCGTCCTGCTCTGAGGGGGTTTGACCCTGGCCATAGCGCAGGTTGGTGCCCTCGCCATGGTCCGCGTCGGGGAGAAGCTCTCGATACGGGCGTCGCACCGTCTCGTGGATGTGACGCTTGAGGTCGTCCTTCGACCATCCGCCATCGGCGAACGTGCGGGCGTGCTCCGGCCCCACGATCAGCATCGTATGGGAATAGAGCGGGAAATGCTTGCTGTTCCAGAGCCCGGCCATGGACCAGCCGATCGATCCCGCGAGCTGACGCGCCGCGCGGCTCGCGTGATCCGAAATGCCGTGCGGGGCATCGCCAGCGAACAGCGTGACGGCCGAGGTCTCCGCGGACAGGCCGCGCCCGGTATGAAAGGGCGGCCACGGGCTCGCCTCCTCGTTTTCTCCGATACAGTACGTGTAGCGGCCGGGGTGGCCGAACGTGGACATCGAGATCTCGCCGGGGCGTGCGCCGCCGACGTTGATTATCATCAAGCGTAGGGCTCGACCGATCGTCGCGTTCGCGCGATAGCCCGGACCGAAGACGCCGAACGCGCTGTTGAGGCCGATCCGGCCGCGGATCGGTCCGTTGACTACGATGAGCGGCGCGCTGAAATGGGTCGAGGTCGAGACGCCGTGGAGGTTGAAGGCCGGATCGCAGGCGCACTCCGCGGCGGCGACGACGACGGGTAGATACTCGGGCCGACAGCCGGCGAGCACCGCGTTGATCGCGGCCTTTTCGACGGTCAGCCGACCATAGTTCGGCGGCATCTGCCCGAGCAGCTCGTCTCGCGACCGCCTGGTGCCGGCCAGCATCCGCTCGACGCGCTGACGGGTCGGCGGCACGACGGGGAGTCCATCGGTCACGCCCTTGTCGAACCAGACCTCGAACTCATCGGCCGTCGTCACGCCGCGAATCCTATCCCGCCGCAGCGCCTTCCGACAATTCCTCTCGGCAAGCACTGGAGGCAGTTTGAGGCGGTTTCCGGGAATTCGAACCCTTGACGCTGGCTGTCACCAAAGGTGCCATCCTGGGTGTCCAAAAGGAGCCACTTCGCGATACTGGTACCCCGGCCGGCATCGAAAGGAGCGGGGGAATCGGTGGGCCTGCCAGGGATCACCGGCGGGTCTCGGGTGGAACCCTCTGAAAAGTCTTGGGTTTTCACCGTATGGCCGAAGGGGTCGACGAGCCCGGGTGACCGCGTTCTAAAGCCTTGTAAAAATAGAGTTTTCGTTTCTGGGTGGCACGGACTGTGCTACTGTAAAAACCCCGACGCGGGCGTTCAATCGTCGGACGATGGAGCGGTGATGTTCTACAACCTACTGGCCGGAATGTTCTCCAACGATCTCGCCGTCGACCTGGGGACGGCGAACACGCTCGTCTATGTCCGCGGCGAAGGCATCGTGCTCAACGAGCCCTCGATCGTGGCCATTCACCAGGCAGACCATTCGGTGCTCGCCGTCGGTCATGAGGCCAAGGCCATGCTCGGGCGGACGCCTGGAAACATCATAGCGATCCGGCCGCTCAAGGACGGGGTCATCGCCGACTTCGACGTGACCGAGAAGATGCTGCACTACTTCATCTCGAAGGTTCACCGCCGTCGCACGCTCGTCCGGCCGCGCATCGTCATCGGCGTGCCCTCGGGGATCACGCAGGTCGAGAAGCGGGCTGTCCGCGACTCGGCGATGCAGGCCGGCGCCCGCGAGGTGTACCTGATCGAGGAGCCGATGGCCGCCGCGATCGGCGCCGGGTTGCCGATCCAGGAGCCCGGAGGCAACATGATCGTGGACATCGGCGGCGGGACGACCGAGGTCGCCGTCATCTCGCTTTCCGGAATCGTGTACTCGAAGTCGGTGCGCATCGCCGGGGACGAGATGGACGAGGCGATCGTGCAGTACATCCGCAAGCACTACAACCTGCTCGTCGGCGAGCGACGGGCCGAAGAGATCAAAGTCACGCTCGGGTCCGCCTACCCGATGGGCGGCGACCGGCGGACGATGGAAGTCAAAGGTCGCGACCTGATCGACGGAATCCCGAAGACCATCGTGATTACCGACGAGGAGATCCGCGAGGCCCTGCGCGAGCCCGTCATGACGATCGTCGAGACGGTCCGTACGTGCCTCGAGCGGACGCCGCCGGAGCTCGCGGCGGACATCGTCGACAAAGGGATCGTGATCACCGGGGGCGGCGCGCTGCTCCGGGGTCTGGATCATCTCCTGCGCCAGGAGACCAACCTCCCGGTGACGCCAGGCGACGAGCCGCTGTCGTGCGTCGCGCTCGGGACCGGACGAGTGCTCGACGAGCTCGATCTCCTGAAAAAGGTCGCGATCCCCGCATAACAGGTTTCTAGCCGCTTCGCGGGGGGTCGGAAGGTGAAGATTCGCAAGGTCGTACTGCTCGGCTCCCTGGTGGCGGCTTGCCTGCTGCTGCTCACCCTGCAGACGCGTGGGTACGGCTGGGTGGCTGGCGACTTCTTTGCCGTCGTCACCACGCCCATCCAGACCGGGCTCGCCAAAGCGAGCCGCGCGACCTTCGGGCTCTGGACGACCTATCTCGACTGGAAGAACGTGCGCGCCGAGAACCGGCGGCTGCGAGAAGAAGTGCAGGAGCTTCGGGTCCGCGCGCTGCGGGTGAGCGAGACCGATGACGAGAACCGCCGGCTGCGGCGGCTGCTCGCCATGCAGGAGAATCTCCCGCTGACGACTCTGTCGGGGGAGATCATCGCCCGCGAGTGGGGCGGCTGGATCCGATCGCTGACCGTCAACCGGGGTCGGGGCGACAACGTTCCGCGCCTGACCGCCGTGATCTCGCCCAACGGCCTCATCGGGCGCGTCGTCGACGTGCGCCCCGGCGTGTCGATCGTGCAGGTGCTGACCGACCCGACGTCGACGGTGGGCGCTCATGTGCTGAGAACGCGGACGCCGGGCATCGTCGAGGGCGACCCTCGCGGTACGCTCCGGTTCAAGTTCATGGCGCGCGACGGCGCCTCGATCCAGAGCGGTGACACGCTGGTGACCGCCGGGCAGGGCGGGCTGTTCCCCCGCGGCATCCCGATCGGCACCGTTCGCGCGATCGACAACCGCGGCGCGGCGCTCTTCCACTACGCCGAGATCACGCCTGCGGTCGACTACGCGCGACTCGACGAGGTCCTGCTGGTGACGGGCGATTCCCAGCGCGATCTCACGGCGTTCTTCCCGACGGGTGGCTGATGCGTGCCCTGTTGGTCCTGACGGTAGCCGGCGGCTCGGTCGCGCACGCGACCTTGACCCCGCTCGTGACCATCGCGGGCGTGCCGCCGGACATCCCGCTGATCATAGTCGTGCTGCTGGCGCTGCGGCGCGGCCCGGAGTTCGGCAGCCTCACGGGCTTCGTCAGCGGTTTACTGCAGGACGCGGCCGGCGGCGGCTTGATCGGCGTCCAGGCTCTGACCAAGGCGGTGATCGGGTTCGCGATCGGCGTCGCCGGCGGCCGGCTCCGGGTGAGTCAGCCGCTGGTCCAGGTGCCCGGGCTCGTGGTGCTCACGATCGCCGAGGGGCTCGCGCGCTTCGCGCTCTTGCAAGTGTTCCGCTTCCCCGCGCCGTTCGGTGAGCTGATGACGTACGTCGTGCTCCCGCAGGCGCTGTGCAACGGATTCGTCGGCGCCGCCTTCGTCCTGGCGTTGACCTGGACCCAGACCATGCGCGACCACTTCGAGGGCAGCCGGCCGTGAGCGTTACGCGCGGATCGCTGCCCCGTCGCGACGCCGGCCACCGGCGCGTCATGGTGATCGCCACCTCGGTGGTGTTCGCCTTCCTCGTCCTCGTCGGCCAGCTCTGGTACCTGCAGGTGCTCGAGGGCGGCCGGTTCCTCGATGCGTCGGACAAGAACCGGATCCGTGTCCGTCCGATCGCGGCGCCGCGCGGCATTCTGTTCGATCGCCACGGGATGCCGCTCGTCGACAACCGCCCGGCCTTCACGCTCTCGTTCATTCCCCGTGAGCTGCCGCGCGAGGATGAGACTCGTGACGCCGTGCTCGGCCGCGTGGCCTCGCTGCTCCACATCCCCTATCAGGACCTGACGGACGCGGTGGCGCGCGTGCCGTCCGACTCGCTCCTGCCGGTGCGTGTGCGGCGCGGTCTGACGCTCGCGGAGGTCGCGAAGATCGAGGAGTGGAAGCTCGAGCTGCCGGGCGTCATCACGGAGGTCGAGCCCCAGCGCGTCTATCCGACGAGCCGCTTCGCCGCGCACCTCCTCGGGTACGTCCGCGAGGCCAACGACGAGCAGCTCAAGCAAGGCCGCTATCGGCGCGGCGAGATGGTCGGGCAGAGCGGCCTCGAGCGTCTGCTCGACGAGTACCTGCGCGGGCAGGACGGCGGCGAGCGGATCGAGGTCGACGCGATGGGCCGTCCGGTCCGTCGCGTCCAGGCGACGGAGCCGCACGCCGGAGCGCAGGTGATCACCACGGTGGATCGCGGGATCCAGGAAGCGGCCGAGCGCGCGATGGAGGGACTGGCCGGCGCGGTCGTCGTCATGGATCCGCGCAACGGCGACGTGCTCGCGATGGTCTCCACCCCGGCCTTCGAGATCGATCGCTTCACGGGCACCATCGACCGCGACGCGTGGCTGCGCGTGGTGCAGGATCCGAACTTCCCGCTGCTGAACCGCACGATCCAGACCCAGTACGCCCCAGGTTCCGTCTTCAAGATCATCGTCGCGGCCGCGGGTCTGCAGGAACGCAGCCTCACGCCGCTCGACCGGACCTACTGCAACGGCGAGTTCCGTCTGGGCACGGCGACGTTCAAGGACTGGAAGGAAGGCGGCCACGGCACGGTCGATCTCCACCACGCGATCGCGCAGTCGTGCAACATCTTCTTTTACGAGGCGGGACTGAAGGTCGGCGGCGCGACGATCGTGAAATACGCGAGCACGTTCGGATTCGGCCAGCCGACTGCTATCGACCTGCCTGGCGAGAAGAGCGGTCTCCTGCCGCGGCCCCAGGTCACCCGGGGTCGTCAGGGCCGGACGGCGGGGTATCCGCCCGGTGAGACGGTCAATATGTCGATCGGGCAGGGCACCGTGCTCGTCACGCCGATGCAGGTGGCGCGCTTTATGGCGGCCGTCGCCAACGGCGGCGTCCTCTGGCGGCCGCGTCTGGTGCAGCGGGTCGAGCGCCCGGAGCGCCTCGTCTGGAGCGATCAGGGGCAGGTGGCCGGCCACGCCGAGCTCTCGCCAGTGGTGTGGGCGTTCCTCCGTCAGAGCCTCTGGGCGGTCGTGAACGACAACGGAACGGGCGCGGCCGCGCGGATCCCCGGGCTCGACATCGCCGGCAAGACCGGTACCGCGCAGACGATCGCCAAGTCCAAGGCCGAGAAGGGGCAGGACCACGCGTGGTTCGCGGCGTTCGCGCCCGCGAAGGCGCCGGAGGTGGTCATCGTCGTGCTCGTGGAGCGGGGCGGTAAGGGCGGCCAGGTCGCGGCGCCCATCGCGAGAAAAATCTTGAATGCGATCTTCTTCGAGAAGATCGCCGCGGTGGAGATCGCCGGCTAGTGCTGCGGATCGACCGGCGCCTGCTGGAGAACGTGGACTGGCTCTTGCTGGTGACCGCGTTCGGGCTGGTCGTGATCAGCACGGTGACGCTCGCGAGCCTCCACGTCGGCCGGGCCGGCGGCAGCGTCGTCGTGCGGCAACTCGTCTGGTTCGCCCTCGGTCTGGTCGTCATGGTCTTCCTGGCCAGCCTCGATACCCGTCGGCTCGTTCGCGCCGCGCCGGCGTTCTATCTCCTGGGTCTCGTCGGCCTGGCCTCCGTCTTCCTGCTGGGCCGAACCGTGTCGGGTGCGCGGCGGTGGGTCGTGTGGGGTCCGCTCTCCCTGCAGCCGTCCGAGCTCTTCAAGATATGCTTCCTGCTCATGATGGTCTGGGCGTTGACCTCCCGCTGGGCGCAGCCCGTGGGCAAGCTCAGCCTGGCCATGATGCTTCCGATCGTGGCAGTCCCGGTCGTGCTCATCATCAAGCAGCCCGACCTCGGCACCGCCCTCTTGCTCGTTCCGGTGATGGTCATTCTCTTGATCGGAGCGGGCGTGCGCCTCAAGCTGCTCGGGGGCCTGGCCCTCGTGGCTCTGTCGGCACTGCCGCTCGCCTGGTTCGCGCTCAAGGAATACCAGCGAGAACGGATTCTCGTCTTCCTGGACCCGTTTCGCGATCCACTCGGGAGCGCGTACAACGTGATCCAGGCGAAGATCGCGATTGGATCGGGCCAGCTCCTGGGCAAGGGCGTGACCGGCGCGACGCAGAGCCGGTTGGCCTTTCTCCCGGAGCGTCACACGGATTTCATCTTCGCCGTATTCGCCGAGATGTGGGGGTTCGTCGGCTGTCTCGTCCTGCTGCTGTGCTATGTCTTGCTCCTCCTGCGGGGCTTCGACATCGCGGCGACCGCGCGCGAGCCGGTAGGCCGGCTCGTGGCGCTGGGCGCCACGTCGCTGTTGGCGGCGCAGGTCTTGATCAACGTCGGGATGGTGACCGGGCTTCTGCCCGTCGTCGGGATTCCGCTGCCGTTGATGAGCTACGGCGGCTCCTCGATGGTCGCCTCCTTCATGACGCTTGGCCTTCTCCTCTCGGTTCGAATGCGGCAGTTCCAATGAGACACGGACGATGCGGAGGTATCTCGCGGGTCGCCGTGTCGGCGAGGTGCTGCCGTGCGCAAACGGATCGTCGTCAATGCGGGCCTCACCGAAACCCGGGTCGGAGTCCAGGAGGGTAATCTCCTCACCGAGCTCTACCTGGAGCGGCACCGGCACCGCTCGATCGTGGGGAGCGTCTACAAAGGCGTCGTGACGAACGTCCTGCCGGGCATGCAGGCGGCGTTCGTCGACATCGGGCTCGCGAAGGACGCCTTCCTCTACGCCGGCGACTACACGACCAACCTCGGCGACCTCGCGGGCGCGATGCTCGCGGGCGGCGGCGAGGACGGTGACGCCGACATCGACCTCGACGTCGGCGAAGAGCTCGAGCCGCGGCGCGAGACCGCTCCGATCGAAGACCTCTTGCACAAGGGCCAGACGGTGCTGGTGCAGGTCTCGAAGGAATCGCTCGGGACCAAGGGCGCCAGGATCACGTCCTTCATCTCACTGCCCGGCCGCTATCTGGTCTACATGCCGCAGGCGCGCCACATCGGCGTCTCGCGGCGCATCCGCGACGACCGCGAGCGCGAGCGGCTCCGCGCCGCGCTGCGCTCCGTGAGTCTGCCGCCGGGCGGCTTCATCTTGAGGACGAACGCCGAGGGCAAGAGCGAGAGCGAGTTCGCCGCCGACGTCGAATTCCTGACGCGTCTGTGGGCGCAGGTCCAGGCGCGCTTCGAGCAGGCCGCGGCGCCGGCGGTCCTGCACGAGGAGGGCGACCTCACCTTCCGGGTCGTGCGCGATCTGTTCTCGCCGGAGGTCGACGAGTTCGTCGTCGACTCCCGTGAGGTCTACGACAAGTGCGCCGGCTACGTCGAGGCGCTGGTGCCCGCGCTCCGCCAGCGGGTGCGGCTGTGGGAAGAGCCGGCGTCGATCTTCGAGGCGCTCGGCATCGAGAAGGACATCGAGAAGGCGCTGCGGCGCCGCGTGTGGCTCAAGTCCGGCGGCTACATCGTGATCGATCACACCGAGGCGCTCGTGTCGATCGACGTGAACACGGGCAAGTACGTCGGCAAGCGCGACTTCGAGCAGACCGTGCTCAAGATCAACCTCGAGGCGGTCGGCGAGATCGTGCGCCAGATCCGCCTGCGCGACCTCGGCGGCATCATCATCATCGACTTCATCGACATGGAGTCGGCGGAGCACCGCGAGCAGGTGTACCGCGCGCTCAAGCGGGCGCTGGCCGAGGACAAGGCGCGCACGAACGTGCTCGAGATCTCCGAGCTCGGCCTGGTCGAGATGACGCGCAAGCGCGTGCGCCAGGATCTCCGCTCGCTGCTCTCGACCGTGTGCCCGACCTGCAAGGGCAGCGGCATCACCAAATCGGATGCTACCATCGCCGCCGAGATCTTCCGCAGCGCCCAGGCCAAGGCCGCCACGGCCGGGGACGCGAACGGCCGGGAAGTCGTGATCCGCGTCCATCCCGACCTCGCGCGCTACTTCGAGGGCGACGGTCAGGAAGGTCTGGAGCGGCTCGCGCGGGCGCTCGACCGCAAGATCACGATCCAGCCGAACTTCGGCGAGCGAGACGGCTACGAGGTGCGGCTGCGCGGCGGCGCGCCGCAGTGAGCCGCTGATGGCCAAGCCACGCCCGTCACGCATCAGCCAGGCGCGACTGGTCGGCGACCTGAAGCTCGCCGCCAAGCGCGGCGACCGGACGGCGCTCTCGCTGGCGCTCGACCAGATGCGCACCCTGGCCCATTCGCCGCGCTACTGGGAGAAATACCTGTCGCTCCTCTCCAATCCGCTGGCCCGCCTCGTTGACCTGCTCGTAATCAAGCAGGGCGACCGCATCGCCTACCAGAAGGGATGGAAGCTCGCGAAGCCCCGGGCGGCGAAGCCCAAGGCCGGACGGAAGGGCGCCAAGGGGAGCGCGGGCGCCCGCCGTCGGGTGCCCACGGCCGAGCAGCCGTCCCTGTTCGACGTCTGAGCCCGCCGCTGCGACCGATGCCCGCAGTGACGCGCGCGTTCGTCGTCGTCAATCCCGCGGCCGGCGGAGGCCGCACCGCGCGGACATGGCCGATGCTCGCCGCCGAGCTCAACCGCCTCGGGCTCGCGTTCGAGAGCGCCTGGACCACTCGACGCGGTCACGCCACCGATCTCGCTCGCCGCGCGGCCGCCGCGGGGTGGCCGCTCGTGGTCGCCATCGGCGGCGACGGCACCCTGAACGAGGTCGTCAACGGCGTGACCGACCGGAGGGGGGTGCCGCTCGCGACGACGGGCGCGATCCTCACGGGCCGGGGCCGTGACGCGCGCCGGAACTTCAGTCTCGCCGCCGACTGGCGGCTCGCCGCCCGCCGAATCGTCGTGGGCGACGACGTCGCCCTCGATCTCGGCGTCGCCGAGTGGACCGATGGGACGAGCCGTTACTTCGTCAGCGCGGCGGGTGCCGGCTTCGACGCCGCGGTGGCCCGACGCGCCGCCTCGCGCGGGGGAGTCGGGACCCTCCCCTACCTGCTCGCCGTCGTCGAGGGACTCCTCGCGCATCGGCCGATCCCCGTGACGATCGATGCCGACGCCGGGGTCGAGCAGTCGGGGCCGCTCACGACGGTGGTCGCCGCCAACGGCGCGTACTACGGCGGCGGCATGAAGATCGCGCCGTCGGCGAATCCGAGCGACGGCGCCCTCGACCTCGTCGTCATCGGCGCCCTCGGGCGCGTCGAGTTCTTGCGCTGGCTTCCCACGGTCTATCGCGGCGCCCACCTCGCGAACCCCAGGATCACCATCCGCCCGATCCGCCGCGCGCGAGTCGCCGGTACCACCCCCCTGCGGACGCACCTCGACGGCGAGCCGGCCGCCGACACGCCCGTGACCTTCCGGGTCTGTCCCCGAGCTCTTCGCCTGCGGCGCTGAGCCCCGGCCGGATCGTGCGGAGCTCGCCGTCGGGTTGACAGCGCCCGGCGTCGGGACGATACTACCCCCAGGGGGTATAGGGATGATCAACGAGGAGACGAAGACCAAGGTCCTCGGCCGCCTGCGCCGGATCGAGGGGCAGGTGCAGGGTCTCCAGCGGATGATCGACGGCGAGGCGTACTGCGTCGACATCCTGCTCCAGGTCTCGGCCGTGCAGGGCGCCCTCGAGCAGGTCGAGAAGCTCCTGCTGGGCCGGCACATCGAGTCGTGCGTGGCCGACGCGCTGCGCACGGGCTCGAAGAGCGAGCGTCAGCAGAAGATCGACGAGCTGCTCGACGTGTTCGCGCGGTTCCGGGGGAAGTGATGGCGGAGCGCCACACGACCGACATCGTCGCGCCGGTCCGCGGGATGCACTGCGCCGCGTGCGTCGGCCGTGTCGAGCGCGCGCTGACCTCCGTCCCCGGCGTCGAGCAGGCATCGGTCAATCTCGCGACCGAGCAGGCCGCGGTCTCGTTCGATCCGACGCGGGCGAGTCTCGATGCGCTGAAGGCGGCGGTCGCCGCCGCCGGCTATGAGCTCGCCGAGCCCCGCGCCGGCGCCGCCGCGGTCGACGACGCCGAGCAGTCCGCCCGCGAGGCCGATCAGCGCCGCCAGCGAAACCGGCTGATCGTCGGCGCGGTGCTCTCGGTGCCCGTGCTCCTGGGCGGGATGTCCCATCTCCTGCCGTGGGTGCCGTCGGCGCTTCGCGATCCCTGGCTCTTGCTGGCGCTCACCACCCCCGTCCAGTTCTGGGTCGGCTGGCAGTTCCATCGCGGGTTCCTGCACGACCTCCGCTATCTGAACGCGTCGATGGCGACCCTCGTCTCGGTCGGCACGAACGCGGCGTACTTCTTCAGCGTCGCGGTCACGCTCTGGCCGCACGCATTCCCGCAGCACGGGGCGATGACGTACTTCGACGTGAGCGCGGTCGTCGTCACCCTGGTCGTGCTCGGGCGCTGGCTCGAGGCGGGTGCGCGCGGACGGACTTCCGAGGCGATCCGCCGGCTCGTGAGTCTCGCTCCGCGCACCGCGCGAGTCGTCCGCGACGGCGCCGAGGTCGACGTGCCGACGGCCGACGTGCAGGTCGGTGACTTCGTCCGCATCCGCCCGGGCGAGCGGGTCCCGGTCGACGGGGTGGTCACCGAGGGCGCCTCCACGATCGACGAGTCGATGCTGACCGGCGAGAGTTTGCCCGTTGAGAAAACGCTGGAGTCGAAAGTCTTCGCGGGCACCGTCAACCGGACCGGGAGCTTCGTCTTCCGGGCGTCGCGCGTCGGCAGCGAGACCGCGCTGGCGCGCATCGTCAAGCTCGTCGCCGAGGCGCAGGGCTCGCGCGCACCCATTCAGCGACTGGCCGATCGGGTCGCCGCGATCTTCGTCCCGATCGTGCTGGGCATCGCGGCGCTGACGTTTCTCGCGTGGTGGGCCTTCGGCCCTGCGCCGTCGGCGCTCTACGCGCTCACCAACGCGGTGGCGGTGCTCGTGATCGCCTGCCCCTGCGCCATGGGGCTGGCGACGCCGACCGCGATCATGGTCGCGACCGGCCGCGGCGCCGAGCTCGGGATCCTGGTCAAGAGCGCGACGGCGCTCGAGCTGCTCGATCGCGTGAACACGATCGTGTTCGACAAGACCGGCACGCTCACGATCGGCCGGCTCGTGGTCACCGATGTGATCGTCGCGGCCGGCTCCGGCGCGAGCGAGGACGAGGTCCTGGCGCTCGCGGCGGCGGCCGAGCAAGGCTCGGAGCACCCACTCGGCGAAGCGATCGTCGCGCGGGCCAAGGAGCGCGGCCTGGCGCTTCCGCCGATCGGCGAGTTCACGACGGTGCCGGGCCAGGGAATCGAGGCGATGGCGTCCGGCGGCCGGGGGCTGCTCGGCAACCGCCGGCTGATGGACGCCCGGGGCATCGACGTCGAAGCACTTGCGCCGCAGGTGCGGGCGCTCGCCTCGGAGGGCAAGACCGCGGTCTATCTCGCCCTCGGCGGTCGGGCGCTCGGCGTCATCGCCGTCGCCGACGAGCTCAAGCCGGAGGCGCCGGAGGCGATCGCGGCCCTCGCGCAACGCGGCATCGACGTCGCGATGCTCACCGGCGACGCGCGGCCGACCGCCGAGGCCGTCGCCGCGCGCGCGGGCGTGAAGCGTGTGCTCGCCGAAATCTTGCCGGAGGACAAGGCCGGCGAGATCGCGAAGCTTCAGGCGGAAGGCCGCCGTGTCGCGATGGTCGGCGACGGTATCAACGACGCGCCGGCGCTCGCCCGCGCCGACGTCGGCATCGCGATGGGCTCCGGCACCGACGTGGCGATCGAGGCCGCCGACGTGACCCTCGTCCGCGACGACGTGCATGACGTCGTGGACGTCGTCGACCTGTCGCGACGGACCATTCGCGTGATCAAGGAGAATCTGGTCTGGGCGTTCGGCTACAACGTCGTGCTGATCCCGGTAGCGGCGGGTGTGCTCTATCCGATCTGGGGCATCCTGCTCTCGCCGATCCTGGCCGGCGTCGCGATGGCGTTCTCATCGGTGTCGGTGGTCACCAACAGTCTCAGGCTCAAGAAATGGCAGAGCGCGGCCGACGCCGGCAGGGCGCGGGCTGCGCTCCTCGACTCGAAGGGAGGCCGGACAATGGCCGTCGATCCCGTGTGCAAGATGACGGTGGAGCCCGCGAGGGCAGCCGCGCAGTCGACGTATCGAGGCCAGACGTACTATTTCTGCGCCGTCGGCTGCAAGCAGCAGTTCGACAGGGAACCCGAGAAGTATCTGCCCAAGTGACCGTGATCGCGCCGCCGCTGCTTCGGGACCGCGACCGCTACGAGCGCGTCATGGACGGGCGGGTGGACAACACCGACGAGGACGCGTTCACCCACATCGTCCTGCTGCGCGACGACGACCAGGCCCTGGAGCTCTCGGTCGTGGCCGAGCCCTCGCCGAGCTATCGCATCCGAGAGGCGCGCTGCCGGCGCATCGCCGGGGCCCTCGATCCGGCGCTCGCGGCGAGCGTCGAGGAGCTCGCCGGCACCGCGATGGTCGGCGGTATGAGCCGTCGGGTTGCCGAGCTGACCGGGTCGGGCCCGGGCGCCGCCTTCGTGCTCGCGGCGGTGGTCGAGGTCGCGCGGCTCGCGCGCCAGACGGCCAAGCTTCCGCGCGAGCGCGCCGAGCGCGCGGCCGGCGGGAACGCCTGGGAGTGCTGGCAGCTCGACATGACCGGCTGGATCGACCTGCCGAACTCCTGCTTCACCTACACCGACGCCGGACGGAGCCTCTTCGGCTCGCGCACGGTCAGCACGCCGATGCAGCCCGACCTCTACTGCTCGCGGCCGGGCCAGTCGCGCGTCTTCGAGCGCAAGAAGATCGCGCGCCTCGAGCGTCACGACGGCCGCCTCGCGCTCTTCCACTCGATGCACGACAACGTTCACGGCTTCGAGATCACCTACGAGATCGATCTGGCGACGGGGACGATCGTGCGCGCCGAGCACGTGACCCCGCGGCTCCCCTACATGGGGATCTGCACGGAGCCCCAGCGGAAGATCACGGCGCTCGTCGGCGAGACCGCCGACGACGGTCTGCGGCGCCGGATCCAGGGCCACCTCGGCGGCGAGACCGGCTGCGCCCAGCTCTACGATCTGACGTCGGATCTCCTCAAGCTTTTGACCTGAGCCGGGCGGCCCGATGGTCGGTGCTTTCGCGCTGCATCGCGCCCTGATCGACGCGCTCGTCCGCCGAAACGCGATCAAGGACTCCCGGGTCGAGGCGGCGTTTCGCGCGATCCCGCGTCATCTGTTCCTGCCCGACGTGCCCCTCGCGGAGGTGTACCGCAACGAGGCCATTCCGACGAAGATCGTCGACGGCGAGGCGGTCAGCTCCTCGTCGCAGCCGGAGATCATGGCGACGATGCTCGAGCAGCTCGCGCTCGAGCCCGGCCAGCGCGTGCTGGAGGTCGGCGCGGGTACGGGCTACAACGCGGCGCTCATGACCCACCTCGTCGCAGACACAGGCACGCTGATCAGCATGGACGTCGACACCGATCTCGTGGACGGCGCCCGGGCTCACCTGGCTGCGGCCGGGATCGAGCACGTCCGCGTCGTGCTGGGCGACGGGGGGCTCGGATGTCCCGACGGCGCGCCGTACGATCGGATCATCCTCACGGTCGGCGCGTGGGACATCGCTCCGGCGTGGCTCGAGCAGCTACGTCCGGGAGGCCGGCTCGTGCTCCCGCTCACCGTCGGAGGCTCGCAGAAGTCCGTAGCGTTCGTCAGGATCGCGGATCATCTCGTGAGCGCCTCGGTGACGGACTGCGCCTTCATGAGCCTGCGCGGCGCGTTCGCCGGTCCGCCGACTCGGGTGGTGCTTGGCGACACCCCGGACCTCCGGCTCCACGTCCGCGATCCGGCCGCGGTCGATGCCGCGGCGGCATACGATCTGCTGAAGAGTGCGGCGACCGATCTTCCGACAGGCGTCCACGTGATCGGTGGCGAGCTGTATGGTGGCCTCGTCCTCTGGATCGCGCTCCGCGAGCCCGGCTTCTGCTGGCTCGAAGCGATCGGCCCACAGGCAGACGCGCGCCCAGTTCCCCCGCTCTTCGCGCTGGCTGGCAAGTATCGCTCCGCCGCCGGTGTCTTTGGCGCCGGGAGCGCCGGCTTCTACATGCGCCCGCCCGGAGATCGCATCCCCGGCGGACCCGAGGCCGAACCGCGACCATTCGAGCTCTACGTCCGAGGCTTCGGCGAGGGCGCCGAGACGGCGCGTCGACTGTGCGAGCACGCTGAGGCCTGGGACGCCGCCGGGCGCCGCGGCACCGCCGGGCTCCGCATCCGCGCGCTGCCGATCGCCACCGGCCACGTGCCTGCCGCCGGCGAACACGTCATCGAGAAGCGATGGACCCGCCTCGTGCTCGACTGGCCCGGTCAGGCCGGCCGCGGCGGCTCGAGATCGACGTAGGTAGCGAGGCACAGATCGGGGGCCGTGGTCGAGCGGCGCGGCGTGCCATGTATACTACCCGTCAGCATGCAGGCTCTGCCAATCGGCAAGCTTCGTGCCGACACGCTGCAGGCGATCTTCGACAAGCACCGCACCAAGGATCCCCGCGTCGTCGTCGGTCCCAAGGTCGGTGAAGACGCCGCCGTCATCGACGTGGGTGACCGCTACCTCGTCGCCACGAGCGATCCCATCACGTTCGCGACCGCCGAGATCGGGTGGTACGCGCTGCACGTCAACGCCAACGACATCGCGGTGCGCGGCGCGCGGCCGCGATGGTTCCTGGCGACGTTGCTGCTGCCCGCCGGCGCCACCAGCGCGACCTCGGTCGAGGCGCTTTTCGCCGACCTGCACGCGGCGTGCGAGGAGCTCGACGTGGCGCTGGTCGGAGGGCACACCGAGGTCACGCACGGCCTCGACCGGCCGATCGTGGCCGGCACGATGCTCGGCGAGGTCGAGAAGGACAAGCTCGTGACCACCGCCGGCGCCCGCGTCGGCGACGCGGTCGTGATGACCAAGGGCGTTCCCCTCGAGGGCGCCGCGATCATCGCGCGCGAAAAAGAGGCGGAGCTGCGGGAGCGCGGCGTGTCCCCGGCGGCCATCCGCCGGGCGAAGGGCTTTCTCAAGAGTCCCGGGCTCAGCGTCCTGCCCGAGGTCGAGATCGCCTGCGAGCTAGCCGCGGTGCATTCGATGCACGATCCGACCGAGGGCGGGATCGCCACCGCGCTCGTCGAGCTGGCGGCCGCCGCCGGCGTCGGGCTCCGCATCGACCGCGACCGCATCATGGTGCTGCCGGAAGGCCGGGCGATCTGCGACGCGTTCGGGCTCGACCCCCTCGGCACGATCTCGTCGGGCGCGCTCCTGATGACCCTGGGGCCCGCGGAGGCCGGCATCGTGATCCACGCCCTCGCCCGCGAATCGATCGACTGTCACTTCATCGGCCAGGTCGTGCCGCGCGAGCAGGGGGTGACCCTCGTGAGCGGCAGCCGCCAGGAGCCGATGCCGGTGTTCCCGCAGGACGAGATCTCGCGGTTGTTCCAGGGCGGGTGACGGTATGCCCCTGATCGGCTACTCGTATCGCCCCGTCGCGCTCGGGCGGCGGGGCATGGTCGCCTCGGCGCATTCCTACGCGACCGTCGCCGGCCTCGACGTCCTGCGGGCCGGCGGCACCGCGGCCGACGCGGCGGTCGCGGTGAACGCCGTGCTCGCAGTGACGCAGCCCGAGAACTGCGGCGTCGGCGGCGACATTTTCTGTCTGTATTACGAGGCTGCGACCGGCGGCATCCACTATCTCAACGGAGCCGGACGTTCGGGCTCGCGCGCGAGCCTGGAGGAGCTCCGCCGGCGAGGAATGGACCGGCTCCCCGTCACGGGTCCCGCGACGGTCAGCGTTCCCGGGTGCGTACGCGGCTGGGCGATGCTGCTCGAGCGATTCGGCACGCGTCCGCTGGGCGAGCTGCTGCAGCCCGCGATCCACTGGGCCTCCCGCGGTTACCCCACGGGCTCGCTCCTGAGCCAGACCATCCGCGACTACGTCGTGGTGCACACCGACCCGGAGTGGCGGCGCATCTTCGCGCCGGCCGGGAAGAGCCCGGGTTTCGGCGAGCTCCTGGTCCAGGCCGATCTGGGTCGTACGCTCGCCGACCTCGCCGCCGAGGGCCCCGACCTCTTCTATCGCGGCCGCGTCGGCCAGGCGATCGCCCGGCGGATGGAGGCCGACGGCTTCCTCACGCCCGACGACCTGGCGCGGCACACGGGCGAGTGGGAGGAGCCGATCTCGACGACCTACCGCGGCCTGACCGTCTACGAGACGCCGCCGCCGACACAGGGGCTCGTCGCGCTGCTCGGGCTCAACCTCCTCGAGGGCCTGCCGCTCGCCGACCATCCGCCGCACTCGGTCGAGCACCTGCACATGCTCGTCGAGGTGTGCAAGCTGGCGTATGCCGACCGCGATCGGTGGATCGGTGACCCGGCCCACGCGAAGGTGCCGCTGGCCGGGCTCCTTTCCAAGCCCTACGCCGCCCGGCGCCGGAACGACTTCGATCCGTCGAAGGCGCAGTCCCACGCCTTCGGCGATCCGCGCGGCGATACCACGGGCTTCGTCGTGGTCGACGAGCGCGGTAACCTGATCAGCGTGATCCAGAGCCTGTTCAACGCCTTCGGCTCCGGGGTGGTGGCGCCCGGGACGGGCGTGGTGCTCCAGAATCGCGGCCGCCACTTCAGCACCGACCCGTCGCATCCGTCCGCTCTGGGACCCGGCAAGCGCCCCTTCCACACTTTGATGGCGTGCATCGCGACCCGGGCCGATCGCCCGGCTCTCGGCTTCGCGACGATGGGCGGCAACGGGCAGGCGATGTTCCACCTGCAGGTGCTGACGAATCTCTACGACTACGGCATGGACATCCAGGAGGCGATCGAGCGACCGCGCTTCCTGATGGGCGCGTTCCTTCCGGGCGATTCGGACGACATGACGCACGTCGAGGCGCGCGTGCCCGCCGAGGTGCTCGCCGGTCTGGTCGCCAAGGGCCATCGCGTCAAGGCCGCGCCGGAGCTCTTCTGGCGATGCGGGCACGCGCACGGCATCGTGCTTCGCGACGGCACCCTGATGGGCGGCGCCGATCCCCGGGGCGACGGGGTAGCGCTGGGCTTCTAGCGATGCGCGTCGCGCTCGGGGCGCTGGGGCTCGTCGTCCTGCTCGCCGCGCCGGCGGCGGCGGCGGACTGGGGGCAGATCAAGCCCGCGGTGAGCACGCTGGCGGACGTCCGCGCGCGATACGGCGCGCCCACCAGGGAGACGCCGCAGCAGATCGACGGCTACGACACTCTGCAGTGGACGTACGAGGGCGCGCAGGCGCCGGCCGGGATCGCGAAGATGATCGTCGAGTTCGGTCTCCTCACGCCGTCGGGATACAAGAAGGACGTCGTGCGCGCGTTCCGGCTCGAGCCCAAACCCGACATCTTCAACCGGAAGCTGGTGGTGGACGGCTGGGGGCCGCCGTCGCGCATCGGCAAGGAAGGCGACCTGGAGTTCTTCCTCTACGAGCAGGGGCTGCTCGTCTACTTCAGCCAGGACGCGAAACAGGTGCTCGTGATGATCTTCACGCCGCCGCAGAAGCTGCCGCCCGCCGAGCCGGCCGCGCCGCGCCCGCCTCAGCGATGAAGGACGTAGATCTGCGTAGGCTCCACGCTCGGGTGTAGCTCCACGTAGTTCCTGGCGCCGCGCCACTCGTACCACCGATCGCGCAGGAGCTCGTGCACGCGGTAGGTCTGCGCCGTGCCGATGCCGAGCTCGGCGCTCGGCACCTCGACCCGGCAGGCGTGCGTGGCGAACGGATCCAGATTGACCGCCACGAAGACGAGGTTGTCGCGCTCCGGGGTCATCTTGCCGTAGAAGAGGATGTTCGGATCGTCCGCGCCGTAGAACCGGAGGTTCGTGTAGCCGTGGAGCGCGCGGTTCTCGCGCCGGATGCGGTTGATCCGCGTCACGTAGTCCACGAGGTTGCCAGGCGCGTCCCAGTCCCGCGCCTTGTACTCGTACTTCTCGGAGTTCAGGTACTCCTCCGATCCTGGCTCGCGCGGGACGTTCTCGCAGAGCTCGTAGCCGGAGTAGATCCCGTACAGGGACGAGAGCGTCGCGGCCAGGACGAGCCGCGTCTTGAAGGCCGGGCGGCCGCCCCGCTGCAGGGTCTCGTGGAGGATGTCGGGGGTATTGGGCCAGAGATTGCCGCGGAAATACTCCGACACCGGCGGCGTGGTGATCTCCGTCAGGTAGTCGATCAGCTCCTGCTTCGTGTTCCGCCACGTGAAGTACGTGTAGGACTGGGTGAAGCCCGACTTGGCGAGCACCTTCATCATCTTGGGGCGCGTGAACGCCTCGGCCAGGAAGACGACCTCGGGATGCGCGTCCTTCACGGCGCGGATCAGCCACTCCCAGAACTTCGCCGGCTTGGTGTGAGGATTGTCGACGCGAAACGTGCTGACCCCGTGGCCGATCCAGAACTCGATGATCTGCCGCATCTCCTCCCAGAGCGCCGGGGCCGCCTCGCCCTGGAAGTTCAGCGGATAGATGTCCTGGTACTTCTTCGGCGGGTTCTCGGCGTACTTGATCGTGCCGTCGGGCCGGTGAAAGAACCACTCCGGGTGCTGCCGGACCCAGGGATGGTCCGGCGAGCACTGGATCGCGAAGTCGAGCGCGACCTCGAGCCCGAGCCGCCGCGCCGCCTCGACGAACCGATCGAAGTCCTCGAGCGTGCCGAGATCGGGATGCACGGCCGTGTAGCCGCCGTCGGCGCTGCCGATGGCCCACGGGCTTCCCGGATCGCCGGCCGCGGCCACCAGGGCGTTGTTGCGCCCCTTGCGGTGCGAGCGCCCGATCGGATGGATCGGCGGCAAATACACCGTGTCGAAGCCCATCGCCGCGGCACGGGCCAGCTGCGCCTCGGCCTCCTTGAACGTGGCGCTTCGGTCGGGGGTCGAGCCCGAGCGCGGGAAGAACTCGTACCACGCGGCGAAGCGCGCGCGCTCCGGATCCACGATCACCTCGAGCTCGCGCGCGGCCCACGTGGCGTCGGTTCGATCGAGATGCCGGGTCATCAGCGCGGCCAGCGCCGGGTCGGCGGCCACCGCCACCGCCTCCGATGGGGCCGGCGCCCGCTCGATCCGGTCGGCGTACGCGCCGAGCGCCGCGCGATCGGCCGCCGCGGTCGCCCGCGACGCCGCGGCGCGGATCAGCGCCAGACCTTCGCCGAGCGCGCTCGCGAGGTTCTGGCCGCCGGCGCGGCGCTTTTCCAGATCAGCGACCCAGGAGAGGAACGGCTCGGGAAGCGCCTCGATCGTGAAGCGGTACCGTCCGGTCGCGGCGAGCGTGAAGGCGCCCGCCCAGCGGTCGTTGTCGACGTGGCGCATCGGCGCTTCGCGCCACTCGAGCTCGCCGTCGCGGCGATAGCGCAGATACGCCACCAGGACGTCGTGGCCATCCTTGAAGATGTCGGCCGAGACCTCGAGGCCCGCGCCGACCTCGCGCTTGACGGGATAGCGGCCGCCGTCCACGGCCGGCTCCACGCTCTCGATGACGACGGTACGGCGGGGCGCCTCGATCGTCGGCGCGCTCACTCGGCTCACGCGGCCAGGCTGAAGCCGAGCGCGGTCGCGAGCGGCAGGAGCTCGCCCCGCGCGTCGGGCCGCTCGCTCCAGATCTGGAAGAACCGGTTCTGGGCCGCCCAGTGGCCGTAGCGGATACCGAGGCGCCGCGCGCCCTCGATGAGGGCGGTCGCCTGGGCGACGCGCTCGCGCGACGGCAATTCGGCCACCAGGGCCAGCACGCGGGCCACGGCGCTCTGCATGACGAAGCGCTGCGGCATCAGGTCGAGGGTGAGGCCCAGCGCCTTGGCCTCTTCCCCGATGCCGACGACGCGATAGGGGATCGCCGTGAGCTCGGGGACGGACAAGAGCTCGAAGCTCACCTGCTGCTCGAGCACGTGGCGCGCGATGATCGCGAGCGCCTCGGGGATCGGCGCGTCGGCGTCGCGCAGGTAGTGGACGAGCTTGCGGTTTTCCTCCCAGATCTTCCGGTACGTTTCCTCGTGACGCTCGAGGGTGGCCCGGATGACGTTGGCCAGGACGCGGCGGCGCTCGTCGAGGAACAGATGACCTAACGACGAGAGTCCGCCGGGGAAGTACTCGTCGAGCCCGCGCACCAAGTCGGCGACGCTCTGCCGCGCGCACCGGGCCAGCAGGTCGGCCTTCAGCGCGTCGTACGTCGCCTGATCGTCCCAGCTGCGGACACCGCACGAGAAGTCGTGGCCGCCGAAGTGGGCGAGCGCGTACACCACCTCACGCGTCTCGCCCGTGATCTCCGAGCTCACCCGCACGTGCGCGACGGCCAGCGTCGTGCCGTCGGCGGTCTCCCGCGCCCCGTCGAGCCGCTCGACCCGATAGGCGTAGACGCGCGCGTCGGCCGGATATTCGGCGAGGAGGCCGGTGATCGCGTAGTGGGTCACGACCCGGCTCAGGTTGACCGCGGCCGGGCGGACCAGGCGCCGGTAGACCTCGGCGCCGTCGCGCATCGCGCGCAGGTTGCTCGGCGCGGCGGCGAGCCGCCGGACGAACTCGTCCTCGAGCCGTCCGCCGCCGAGGTCGTTCAGGTACTGGAGCGCCATCGCGGCATAGCGGAGGATCTGCACGGGCTCGATCGCCGAGATCTCGTCGAAGAACCAGCCGCACGAGGTGTACATGAGCAGCCGGTTGCGCTCGAGCTCGAGGAGCCTCCGCGCCTCGACGCGCGCGGCGGGATCGAGCTGGCCGCGCGCGCGGTCAGCGAAGAACGCCTCGAGCCGCTCCGGGCTCCGGTCGAGCAGGACCGTGGCGTAGTCGTCGCGGGCCGCCCACGGGTCCTTGAGGTGCGCCGAGGCGCGCGCCTCGAAGAACGAATCGATCTGGTCGCGGAGCCAGTCGAGGGCGTCGCGGAGCGGCGCGCGCCAGCGCTGGTGCCAGTCGCCGCGGGTGCGGCAGCCGCAATCGGCGCGCCAGCGCTCGATGCCGTGGGCGCAGCTCCACGAGGTGTGCTCGTGGATCTCGACCTCGTGCGTGGGCGGGTTGGCCGCCAGGAACGCGCCGTAGTTCGTGAGGGTCGCCGTGCCTTCCGCCTCGATCTGCTGGACCGCGGCGGCGAGCGCCATCTCGCCGAAGCGGCTGTGATGGCCGTAGGTCTCGCCGTCGGTCGCGCAGTGCACGAGCTGCGGCCAGGTGCGCGCGTCGGAGAAGGCGGCGTTGAGCCACGCTACTAGGTTTTCGGAGCGCTCGAGCAGCCGCTCGAATGCAATCGCGCGCGAGATGGGGCCGTCGTAGAAGAAAAGCGCCAGGCGGAGCCCGCGCGGCCCGCGCCAGAGATAGGCGCGGCTCGGGTCGATCCCGCCACTCACGTCCTCCCAGGCCTCGGTCCCGAGCGGCCGCACGCGCTGGGCCTGGTGAGGGGCCAGGATCGTGAATTTCACGCCGGCCTCGGCGAGCACCTCGAGCGACTCGTTGTCGACCGCAGTCTCCGGTAGCCAGAGCCCCTCGGGCTCGCGCCCGAACCGCGCGCGAAAGTCGTCGATCCCCCAGCGCACCTGCGTGACCTTGTCGCGGCGCGTGGCGAGCGGCATGATCATGTGGTTGTAGACTTGGGCGCACGCGTTGCCGTGCCCGCGCGCGGCGACGCTCGCGCGGTCGGCCTCGACGATCTTCGCGTAGACGTCCGGCCGGTGGCGCTCGAGCCAGGCGAAGAGCGTCGGCCCGATGTTGAACGAGATCTTCTCGAAATTGTCGACGATGTCGAGCACGCGGTTGTCGTCGTCGACACGCCGGGCCGCGGTGTTCGGCGCGTAGCACTCCGCGGTCACGCGCTCGTTCCAGTCGTGGAACGGCGCCGCCGAGTCCTGCACCTCGATCGACTCGAGCCAGGGACTCTCGCGCGGCGGCTGATAGAAGTGGCCGTGGACGATGATCGCGCGGTTCAAAATTCCTCGATCCCGCGCAGGAACTCCCGGCGCCCCCCGCGGGGCAGCACCACCAGGCCCGAGGCGTCGACGTGGTAGCTGCGGCGGTCGGCGGCCGGGTCGTGGCCGATCTCGACGCCGGCCGGGATGATGTTGAAGCGGTCGATGATGGCGCGGCGCAGGTGGGCGCCCTTGCCGACCGTGGTGTGGTCCATCACGATCGAGTCCTCGATCACCGCGCCCTCGTTGACCCACACCGAGCGGCCGAGGATCGAGTTGCGGATCGTCGCGCGCTTGACCAGCGACGACTCGCCGATCTGCGCGTTGTCGACGTCGCCCCCGATGAAGCGCGCCGCGGGGCCGGCGTGGTGCTCGCTGCGGATCGCCCAGAGCCGGTTGTCGAGGTCGAAGCGCGGCGACTCGCCCAGGAGATCCATGTGCGCCTCCCAGTAGGAGGCGATCGTGCCGACGTCGCGCCAGTAGTCCTGCTCCTCGTACGGCTTCACCCCGGGCACCTCGTTCTTCTGGAAGTCGTACGCGAAGACGCGGCCGGTCGGCACGAGCTCCGGGATGATCGAGCGGCCGAAGTCGTGGTCGGTGGAGCGCCGCGCGTCGGCCACGAGGGCGTCGACCAGCGGCTGGCGGGTGAAGATGTAGTTCCCCATCGAGACGAGCGCGCGCTCGGGATCGTCCGGCAGCGGCGCCGGGTTCGCGGGCTTCTCGTCGAACTGGACGACGCGCCCCACCCGGTCCACGGCGAGCACGCCGAACTGGCGCGCGTCGGCCAGCGGCACCGGTCGGGCCGCGATGGTGACGTCGGCCGCCGACTCCTGGTGGAACGCGAGCATCTGGTTCACGTCCATCCGGTACACGTGATCGGAGCCGAAGACCGCGACCACGTCCGCGTTGAAGTCGTCGATCAGGTTGAGATTCTGCAGCACCGCATCGGCCGTTCCCCTATACCAGGCGGCGCCGACCCGCATCTGCGGCGGCACGACCGTCACGAAGAAGTCCGGCAGCATGCCGCTCGTCCGCCAGGCCAGCCGCAGGTGCTCGATCAGCGACTGCGCCTTGTACTGCACGAGCACGTAGAGGGACGGCATGTCGGAGTTCATGAAGTTCGACAGGACGAAATCGATCAGGCGATGCCGGCCGCCGAAAGGCACCGCCGACTTCGAGCGCTCGCGCGTCAGCGGCTGCAGGCGATCGCCACGGCCCCCGGCCATGATCATCGCGAGCAGTCGCGCGCGCCGCGGCATCCGAGCTAGCCCGCCGTCGGCGCCCCGAGACCCCAGGCGGGGCTGAGGTCCGGGAAGCAGAAGTCGTCGCGCTCGAGCCGCCCGAGCGAGTGCGCGGCGTCGGGGGAGAGCGTGTCCCCCGCCTCCAGCGCGCGCGCCATCTCGCAGAGCCGCTTGAACTCGGCATAGTGCTCGGCCACCCGCCGCTCGGCGTAGTCGGAGGCGGTGCCGGTCGTGATCAGGAACTGCCAGTCGGAGGACTGGAGCAGCAAGAGCTCCCGTGTCGCCTGGGTGAGCACGCGCTGGAGCTCGGGGCGCTCGTCGCGGGCGAGCCGCGTCAGGTGCCCGACCCACTCCGTCTCGGCGCTGTAGACGCGGTCCCAGGTCCACTCGGTGCTGCGGTTGAGCCAGACCCGGTGGTCGCCCCCCTCGCCCCACGAGCCTTCCGGCAGCGACAGGGTCGAGCGCGCCGGCACCGCCTCGAGCGCCTCGCCGAGCGTCGCGCGCGAGACGTCGCGGCGCTCCATCTCGCGCGCGACGCGCTCGAGCCACAGGGGCCCCTCGAACCACCAGTGACCAAAGAGCTCGGCGTCGTAGGGCGAGCAGACGAGGGACGGTCCCTTGCCCGCGCGCGCGAGGGTGTCCACTACCAGGTCGACGAAGTGGCCCGCCTGGAGGCCGACCTTCTGGACGGCGGCCTCCGGGTCGTAGACCGCCTTGGTCCCGAGGTCGCCCTGGTTGTCGGTGATCCGCCAGAACCGGAGCCCCCCGGGGAAGTGCTTCTTGTGGAACTCGAGGTAGGCGTAGTCCCCGGGGTAACCTTGCTCGCGGCTCCACACCTGCACCGTGGTCCGCGGGTCGCGGAAGAAGGCGACGGCCTGGCCCTGGCCCCCTCGCGAGGCGACTTTGTAGGGCAGGTAGGGCGACCGTGCCTGCCCGGTGGGCATAGCCGTCGGAGCCGGCTCGGTCTTGGCCTCCTTCTTCAATGGAAGGAAGTCGCGATAGAGGAATAGGGGCTGGCTGGCCGAGACCAGGTGGGCGTCGGCGACGAAGTACTCGAGCCCGTGCATCGCCAGCATCTCCTCGATGCCGGGCCGGACGCGGCGCTCGCGCCCGCTGTCGGGCCCGGTTGGGGGTGTCCATTCGTACCGGGGGCGGTAGGCGCACTCCGGCAGCCAGATGCCCCGCGGCGAGCGGCCGAAATGCCGCCGGTGGGTCTCGACGGCGGTCCTGAGCTGAAGGTGGATCGACTCATCCCGCCCCAGCAGGGGCAGATAGCCGTGGGTCGCGGCGCAGGTGATGACCTCCACGTGGCCCCCGCGCTGCAGGTCGGCGAAGGTGCCGGGAATATCCCCGCCGATCCTCCGGTGCATCTCCCACATCCGCTCGAAGAACTCTTCCCAGAAGTGGGTGAGACGGACAATCTCCTTCTGGCCCGCGCGCGTGAAGTGCTCCCGCGATTCGGCGCAAGCGCGCCGAACGTTATCGTGGTAAAAAGATAATTCCTTCTGAAATTCGGGCGAGGCGAGCTGCTCGGTCAGCACCGGCGACAGGTTGATCGTCCACTTGGGCGAGATCCCATCGGCGACCAGACGGTGCGCCGTCTCGAGCAGCGGCAGGTAGCACTCGAAGGCCGCCTCGCAGAGCCAGTCGCTGCCATGGGGCCAGCGGCCGTGATTGACCACCATCGGAAGATGGGTGTGGAGTACCAGGGCGAATGGTGAGGCCATGGGGTCTTCATTGGACCGTATGAGCGCGCTCGGTGCAAGCCTTCTCGCGAACGGTGTCACCTTCAGGGTCTGGGCGCCCCGATGCCGTTCGGTCGACGTCGTCGTCGACGGCCGCGCCATCGAGGCGCTGGTCCCGCGCGAGGGCGGCCTCTTCGACGTGACGCTCGAGGGGCTGGCCGAGGGCGCCCGCTACAAGTATCGGCTCGACGCGACCCGCTACCGGCCGGACCCCGCGTCGCGGTTTCAGCCCGAAGGTGTGCACGGCCCGTCGGTCGTCGTCGATCCCAACCGTTTCGTGTGGACCGATCAGGAATTCGCGGGGCACGCGCTCGGCGAGCTCGCCTTCTACGAGATCCACGTGGGCACGTTCACGCCGCCCGGAACGTTCGAGGCGATCATTCCGCATCTCGCCCGCCTCGTCGAGCTCGGTGTCACCGCCATCGAGCTGATGCCGATCGCGGAGTTTCCGGGCTCGCGTAACTGGGGCTACGACGGCGTGCATCTGTGGGCCCCGCAGTCGACCTACGGCGGGCCGCGCGGCCTCAGGCGCCTGGTGGACGCCTGCCACGCGCGCGGCCTCTCGGTCTTCCTCGACGTCGTGTTCAACCACCTCGGGCCGGAGGGGAACTACCTGGCCGAGTTCGGGCCCTACTTCTCCGATCGCACGCAGACGGCCTGGGGTCCGGCGGTCAACTACGACGGCACGGGCGCCGACGGCGCGCGCCGTCACGTGCTCGAGAACGGGCGCATGTGGGTCAGCGAGTTCCACATCGACGGCTTCCGTCTCGACGCGATCCACGCGATCCACGACACGAGCCCGGTGCACATCCTCACGGAGTTCGCCGACGCGGTCCGGGGCGAGGCCGCGCGCCTGGGCCGGCGCGTGCACGTGATCGCCGAATCGCACGACAACGATCGCCGGATCGTGCTGCCCTCGAACGCCGGCGGGCTCGGTCTCGACGCGGTCTGGTCGGACGATTTCCACCACGCGCTCCACCGCCAGCTCACCGGCGAGACGGTGAGCTACTACGTCGACTTCGGCGCCGTGCAGCACCTCGACCGCGCGATCGCCGAGGGGTTCGCGTACCAGGGCGAGCCCTCGGAGTATTTCGGGCGGCCGCGCGGCACGCCGAGCGCCGACCTGGCGGGCGAGCGCTTCGTCATCTGCCTGCAGAACCACGATCAGGTCGGCAACCGCCCGCTGGGCGACCGGATCGGCACGCTCTTGCCCTTCGACGCGGTGAAGCTCGCGGCCGGGTTGATGTTCGTCACGCCGTCCATCCCGCTGCTCTTCATGGGCGAGGAGTACGGCGAGACCGCGCGCTTTCAGTTCTTCAGCTCGTTCCTCGACCGGAACCTCGCCGAGGTCGTGCGGAAAGGCCGCACGGCGGAGATGAGCCGCTGGGACTGGCGCGGTACGATCGCCGATCCCAACGCGCCCAACACGTTCGTCAGCTCCCGGCTCAATCATTCGCTGGCGGGCGCGCCCCGTCACCGCGGCCTCCGCGAATACTACCGGCGCTGGCTGACGCTGCGGCGGACGCATCCGGCGCTCGGCACGCGTCACAAGGAGCTGACGCGGGTGACGCGGGAAGCGGAGGGCGCCGTGCTCGTCGTGACGCGCATGACGCCGGACCGAGACGCGGTCAAGCTCGTGGCGAATCTCACCCCGAAGACCCAGCCGTCGGGCGTCGACACGCCGACCTGGCGGGTGCTGATCGACAGCGACGCCGAGACCTTCGGCGGCAGCGGCACGGCGGTGCCGCTGGCGCCCTACCAGTGCTTGCTGTACGAGGCGAGGCGGTGATAGCGTCCGGCTCGTGACGCGCGCCCCCGACCTCGTCGACCAGATCCTCGCCCTCGATCCCGGCCGCCGCAACATCGCCGCGTTCTCGACACCGGGCGCGGCGGTCCGGGCCGCGCGCGCGCTGCGCGGCGCCAAGCGCGTCCTGATCGTCACCGGCTTCACCGTCGAGCCCGACATGCCCGAGACCGACGGGCCGCCGAGCGCCGCCGTGCTCGGCCGTGCGCTGCGCCGCCTCGGCGCGCGGGTCACGTACGTCACCGACGCGCCCAACGTGCCACTTGTGGAGGCGGCGCTCAAGACCCTGGACGAGCCATCCGACGTGATGCTCTACCCCGCCGAGGCCGGCGTCGCCCGCCGGCTGCTCGCGGCGGAGAAGCCGACACACCTGGTGGCGATCGAGCGCCCCGGTCGAAACCGCGACGGCGATTACCTGAACATGCGGGGCCACTCGGTGGCGGGCTGGAATGCGCCGATCGACGAGCTGTTTCTTTGTAGCGGGGTTTATTGGAGCGGGAACGGTGAGGCCGGCTTGGACCGAGGGTGGCCTGAGAAAGGTGCGAGCCGGCTCCGCACGCCCGCCCAACGCTCTCGTCGAAATGCGAGCCGGCTTCGCGGACGAGGCCGAGGGCGACCGGTGACCGTCGGCATCGGCGACGGCGGCAACGAGATCGGCATGGGCGCGGCGCGGGCGCGGATCGCCCGGATCGACGCGCTGCGGGCGCGGATCGCCACCGTGGTCCGCGTCGACCATCTGGTTGTGGCCGGCGTCTCCAATTGGGGCGGCTACGGCGTGGTCGCTGCGCTCGGCCGGCTCACCGGGCAAGACCTCCTGCACACTCCCGAGGTCGAGCGGAGGCTCATCGCCGCCTGTGTGGCGGTCGGGGCCTGCGACGGGGTGACCCGTCGGCGTGAGCCGACCGTCGACAGCCTCGGCGCCGACACGCACGCGGCCGTCGTGGACCTGCTTCGATTGGCGTCACGTTCCGGTATCATGGGCGCCAGCACCGTCAGGAGAGGAACGCGACGATGACGATCCACGACGAGTACCGCGCCAAGCACGCGAAGTCTGCCACGCTCTGGGAGCGTGCACGGCATTCGATTCCCGGCGGCATCACCCACGACATCCGCCATCTGGCTCCGTTCCCGACCTACGTCGAGCGCGCGGCCGGCACGCGCAAGTGGGACGTCGACGGCAACGAGTACAT
>WNEW01000055.1_pt1 | contig 46018 bp, 46 predicted proteins | sample 5399891 | NCBI WGS metagenome assembly WNEW01 (sample SAMN13153336, study PRJNA577476) | soil metagenome | isolation source: 40 cm grassland meadow soil pre-rain plot 5 | place: USA:California | collected 2015-09-08 | reverse complement strand
AGGTTGCCGTCGGACCTACCCGGGCGGTGGTCATGCTGCCGGTGAGGGTCCAGGTCCCCGTGGCCGGGTCGTACAGCTCGGCGGACGCCAACCCTAGGCTGTTACCGTTCTCGCCTGCGCAACCTCCGGCGATCAGCAGCTTCCCGTTTGAGAGCAAGGTCGCCGTGTGACCCTCCCTGGGGTCGTGCATGCTGGCGGCCGAGCTCCAGGTCCCTGCCTCTGCTTGCGCCAGAGTCGAGCCTGTACAAGGTAGAAGTAGGATCAGCAGCAGCGCCAGCATGGTGCCGATGACGGGCAGACGATGGTTGATATTCATGGCCTCTCCTGAGGTTCGAGCGAATAGGAGCGCTGAAGGTATCTTCATGTAGCCCCGCAGGCCTCGGAGCAAGAGAGAGGCCGTCGCAGGACCATGTGAATTCAGATACTTCCGGACCTCTGCTTTTGGGGTTTGACGAAAATGGGCGGACGATGTGTCTGCTAGTCCACCGGCGCCTGGACGCAGAGCGGCCGGACGCCGGCGGATGCCGTCAATAGTTCGGGTCTGCTAGACTCCCGCCAGCCATCCTCCATGCCGGGTGCCCATGCGGCTGATCCGGCTCGCGGACCTTCTCATTGTCAGTTCGCGACCAGATCGACGCGGGGGCGTTCTCGATCTTTCTCGGGCTCGGCGACGGGCGCCTCGACCTATCGACGGGGTTCGCCACCGGTGGCGTGGTCGACAACACCGTCAGGACCCGGTTCGTGGTCGGAAGGCGCACAGAGTATGAGGCGGTGCGCGACGACCACGAACGAAACCGCGTGCCCCCCGTGTGGAGGTGAGTCAGATTCGCGTAGAGGCGCGATCAGGCAGTACGAGCTGTCTTCTCCACCTTGTGACGCTCGGCGTTCCAGAGCAAGTAGCAATTGGCGTGGAGTCGAACAAATGGGCGATCGCCAGATGGGATTTCCATCACCAACTGCCTCTTCAGCAGCGGCTTGTTGCAGGCATCGCATAGACCTTCGCCGCCCGGACCACCGACGATAATCGGACTGCTGTCATGCGGAAGGCGACCGTCCTGAAGCCGCTGACGAATGACCGGCAGGAGGCTGCTGCTGGCTCGGCGCTTCGCACGTTGTTGTAGCAAGAACCGAGATCGAGCCAACTGCGCGCCGCACCGCAGGATGAGCGACTCACTCTTCTCGATAGACGCTATGCTTTCTTCGCAGAGATGAGACCCCTTGAGAAGTAGATCGGAGTTTTCGGTGCTCATGAGGTGGCTCGGAGAGCTTACGAGGCCGCTAGCGGGATGCCGCTGCCGGCCACTTGCGCCCTGGCCGGAGGACCTGTCGACTCCTGCGTGCGCCAGACTCTTGTATCAGTTCGCCAGAAAACTGACGCAATTGCTGGCTCCGCTTCAGTAAGTCTCCTGCGCGTCGGCGCAAGGCGTGTGTCCAGCGTCGCAGTTCGGCTGGTGGCAGTGTTGGCATCCGGCCCTTCCTCTTTGCGTTGGGGGACCGTGCGGAGCCAGATGCCATTGGGCTGGACGCCAGCGCGCGTCAACCCGGGAATCCAATGGAAGGCCACGACTAGAGTAGCACGGCGAGACCCCGCGTCGGGAACCAGGAGCGCGGGGGAGCCTCAGACCCGCGCCTTCCACCCAAATTCCTCCCGACCTGGGGCGCAAAACGGGCACGGCCCGGGCGATCGAGAGGATGCCGATGCGCCACACCCTTCCGCTGTTGCTGCGCGTCCGCTCGCCAGTGGCGCAAACGTGAGGCCAACTGCGAGTACGACCGCGAGTCCGATCCGCCGCATGGGCACCTCGGCGGGATGCTGGCGGGAGTCTAGCAGAGGGCGCGTCTGCCCGCGATTGTTGCATTCCTCAACGGGATGGCTGGCGGGAGTGTAGCAGACCGGAATCAACGCGGACAGTGCGACGGGCGCGCGGCGGTCGCTCCTACGCAGGCCGGGTCTCCTGGTCGGCTAGCGCCCGGCCCAGCTGCGCCGCGCTCGCTGAGCGGCCACGGCGGCGAGGCGAACTCCTCTGTATCCTCCGGGCCTCGGAATTGAGCGTTGGTCGGGCTAGGTGTTTGGACCCGTCTCCAGCCGTGAGCCTTCATACAGGCCCGGTAGATCTCTTCGTCGCCGATCCCGTATTTCGCCGTCCTGGCTTCGCCGGCGCAGATTGCGCTATCGTCCATGAACGCCGCGAGCCCGCGATCAGCCCCCCGCGCTTCCCAGTAGTGCTTGCCGCAGCCGGTCGCAAGAAGGCCGAGTGCGAGAACGAACAGGCCGAGCCTCATAACCCCTCCCATTCTCGTCAATCACATAGCGGGGCATAGCTCGCACAACGGGTCGACCACCGCGTGGAACTCTCGTCTAACAGCCTAGCGTGGTCGACCGCTTGGCTCCAAAAACGGGCACTCGGCACGATGGGCGGGCTCCAGCGTCCGGCCTGATGATCGCCGACGCGGAGTGCCCCCACCGGAGCCCGCAAGGAGACCCGTATGTCGCGCCTTCGCCCTGCGGTTGGCTGGCCAACGAGAGAGCTTTCGAGTGCGTCGACGAGCGGATCAATGAGATCCGCATCATTATCGGATCTTGAATTGCCGCTGGCTCACCGCGAGCCGCACAGATCCGCTGCAAATTGCACATGCTATGATGCGGCTGATGCATAGCCCCGTGAGCCCGTTGATGATCGCGATCACGCTCGCGATCTGGCTCGTCTCAGGCCCAGTGGGCATGGCGTTCGATGGCTGCGCCATGATCGGCGCGATGTGCGAGGCGCCCTGCGGCGCGATGCTCCAAATCGTCACGCCGGCGGCTTCCGACCTGGCCGGCTTGTCCCCGGTCTCTTACCTCGATTCACCGCTCGACGAGCGGCCTGTCGTCCTTAGCCTCCGGCCCCCGTCTCCGCCGCCCAAGTCCGCGCTCCTCTCCGCGTAGCGTCCTGACGTTCGTCTCGCTGTCACGATAGGTACCGCGTCGCGCGCGGATTTCTGCGCGCTCGCGATGCCACGGAGGTGTGTGCGTGATCAACCGGCTCATCGAGCTGTCGCTGAGGAATCGCTTGCTCGTCGTCGCCGGCTTCTTGTTCCTCGGGGGCTGGGGCTACTGGGCCCTGCTCACGACGCCGATCGACGCGATTCCTGACCTGTCCGACAACCAGGTCATCGTCTTCACCGACTGGACGGGACGCTCGCCGCAGGAGGTCGAGGACCAGATCACCTATCCCCTGACCGTAAGCCTGCAGGGGCTGCCGGGCGTGCGGGTGGTCCGATCTTCGTCGGCGTTCGGTTTCTCGATGATCAACGTGATCTTCGAGGACAACGTCGACCTCTACTTCGCGCGCTCGCGGGTGCTCGAGCGACTGCAGCTCCTGAGCAAATCGCTGCCCCCGGGCACCGTACCGACGCTGGGTCCCGATGCGACCGGCGTGGGCCACGTCTTCTGGTACACGGTCGAGGGCAAGGGCCACTCGCTTCGCGATCTCCGCACCATCCAGGACTGGTTCATCCGCTACCAGCTCAACGCCGTCCAGGGCGTGGCGGAGGTCGCTAGCATCGGAGGCGTGGTCCGCCAGTACCAGATCGACGTGGATCCGAACCGGCTCCGCGCCTACAAAATCCCGCTGTCGACGGTCGTGGATGCTGTTATTCGGAGCAACCGCAACGTGGGCGGCAACGTCGTCGAGGCCAGCGGCACCTGGTCCGTCGTGCGCGGCCTCGGCCTCGTCGAGAGCACACGTGACCTGGAGGACGTCGTCGTCGCGGCCGAGAACGGAGTGCCGATCTTCGTCCGACAGGTCGCCGCCGTGAAGGTCGGCGACGCCTTCCGGGCCGCCGCGCTCGTCAAGGGCACGGACGAGGCGGTCGGGGGCGTCGTGGTGGCGCGCTACGGCGTCAGCACGGTCGACGTCATCACCCGGATAAAGGAGAAGATCCAGGCGCTCCAGGCCGGCCTGCCGGCCGGCGTCAAGATCGTGCCGTTCTACGACCGCTCGGCGTTGATCGAGCGGGCCGTTCACACATTACGACGGGCTCTCATCGAGGAGACGATCGTCGTCACGATCGTCAACATTATCTTTCTGCTGCATTTCCGCTCGGTGCTGATCGTCACCATCCCGCTGCCGCTCGCGGTCCTGACCGCATTTCTGTTCATGCGGTACCTGGACATCAGCTCAAACATCATGTCGCTCGCCGGGATCGCCATCGCCATCGGCGTGCTCGTCGACGCAGCGATCGTCGTGACCGAGAACGCCTTCCGGTTCATGGAGAAGCGCGGAGTCGACCCGCGCGACCGGAGGCGAGTGACGGAGACCGTGCTCGACGCCACCCGGCTCGTGGGCCGTCCGATCTTCTTCTCGATGGCGATCATCATCCTGGCGTTCATCCCGGTCTTCGCGCTGACAGGGCAGGAGGGCAAGCTTTTCCATCCGCTCGCCTTCACCAAGACGTTCTCCATGGTAGGGGCGACGATCCTGTCCGTGACGCTCGTACCGGTCCTGTGCAGCCTGCTCATCGGCGGCAGGATCCGCGGTCAAAAGAGCAACCCGATCATGCGGCCCCTGGTCTGGGTGTACCGGCCCGTGCTCGACTTCGCGCTCCGCCACCGTGCCGTCACGCTCGGCATCGCCGTCATCACCGTCGCGGGCGCTCTCGCACTGGTCCCGCGGATCGGGAGCGAGTTCATGCCGCCGCTCAACGAGGGCGACCTGATGTTCATGCCGGTGACCGATCCGTCGATCTCGCTCCCGCAGGCGATCGAGATCGTCAAGAAGCAGAACGACGCCATCCAGAACTTCCCAGAGGTCGCCTCGGTCGTCGCGAAGATCGCTCGGGCCGACACCTCGACGGATCCAGCGCCGGTGAACATGACGGAGACGATCGTCAATCTCAAGCCCGAGGCCGCATGGCGGCCGGGTATGAACCGCGAGAAGCTCATCGGCGAATTGGACGCGGCGACGACGCTCCCCGGCGTCTCCAACATCTGGACCCAGCCGATCATCAACCGCATCAACATGCTGACAACAGGAATCCGCTCGGAGGTCGGCCTGAAGGTGTTCGGCACCGATCTGAAGGTCCTCCAGGAGCGAGCCGGGGCGGTCGCGGACGCGCTGCGGAACATTCCCGGAGCGGCCGACGTCTACGCGGAGCAGGTCACCGGCGCGCCGTATCTCGACGTCCGCGTCACTCGGCAGACCGCGGCGCGCTACGGGATCACGGTCGGCGCGATCCAGGACGTGATCGAGACCGCGGTCGGGGAGACCAACCTGACGTTGACAATCGAGGGCCGCCAGCGCTTCCCGGTGCGCGTGCGTTACGCACCCGAGTATCGAGCGAGTGCCCAGGCTCTCGGGGGCGTTCTCGTCACTGCGCCAAATGGGACCCAGGTTCCGCTGGGCCAGCTCGCCGACATCACCCAGGTGTCAGGACCGGCGATGATCTCGAGCGAGAACGGTCTGCTGGTCGTCACCGTGCTCCTGAATGTGCGCGGCCGGGACGTCGGCAGCTTCATCAATGAGGCTCGGAGTGTGATTGCGCACACGGTGGCGCTGCCCCAGGGCTCCTACGTGGAATGGAGCGGCCAGTACGAGAACGAGATCCGGGCGCGCCACCGGCTACAGATCGTCCTCCCGATCGCCCTGGTGGTGATCTACGTTCTTCTTTACCTGACGTATCGCTCGTTCCTCGACGCCGCCCAGGTGATGCTCGCGGTCCCGTTCGCGCTCGCCGGCGGGATCTACCTGCTCTATGTCCTCGGCTACAACATGTCGGTCGCGGTCTGGATCGGCTTCATCGCGTTGTTCGGCACGGCCGTGCAGACCGCAGTCGTCATGGTGATCTACCTCGAGGAGGCCGTCGCACAGAAGCGGGAAGCGCTGGGTGGCCGCTTGACGCGACAGGCGCTGCTGGACGCGGTGAGGGAGGGGGCGCTGCTGCGGCTGCGGCCCAAGGTGATGACGGTCTCGACGATCGTGGCCAGCTTGTTGCCGATCATGTGGAGCCATTCGACCGGCGCCGAAGTGATGAAGCCGTTGGCCACCCCGGTACTCGGCGGCATGGTGAGCTCACTCGGCCTCGTGCTCATCGTGACCCCGGTCATCTTCTACTGGTTGCGGGAACGGGAGCTGCGAATCGACGATCCAAACCTAACCACACACGACTTGGAGGAGGCAGGAACATGATGCGACTGATGGCAACTCTCGCGGTGGCAACTGTCTTCGCGTTTGCGGCACACGTCTCGGCCGCCGATCTGAAGCCCATCCACACGCAGAAGACCAAGGACGTGGTCGTGACCTTGGCGAGCGAGTCGGGCCAGTGGAAGCAAGGAAAGAACGACTTCGTGCTCGAGATCACGTCGGCCAAGGACAAGCAGCCGGTGGAGGCTGGCAAGGTGACGTTGAACACGAGCATGACGATGACGGGCATGGCTCCGATGATCGCCGGTGCGACCCTGACGCCAGACAAGACGCCAGGCCGCTACAACGGCACGATCGCGTTCCCGGATAACGGAGCCCGACAGGTTACCGTCACCTGGGATGGCCCCGCAGGGAAGGGCTCGACGAAGTTCTCCGTCTCTGTCCGGTGAGTGGTCGTGATGCGACGCGCGGTCCCGATGCTGTTGCTGCTGGCGATCGGTCTCGTCGCGCTCGCGCCCGGCCCGGCGGTCGGCCAGACCGCGGCCGAGCTGACGGTGGACGAGCTGATTGCGCGCGCGCTGACGGACAACTCCGACCTGAAGGCCGCGAGGATCGAGGTTGAAGCGGCGGCGGCCCGGGTGCAGCAGGCCGGGCTTCGCCCCAACCCGATGCTCGAGATCGGGGGCCAGAAGGCGATCAGTCCGGACAACAATCTGAACATTGGATTGTCGTTGCCGCTCGATCTCAACGGCCGCAAGGAGGGTCGCGTCGGAGTGGCCGAGCGCGAGCTCGACGGCAAGCGTCGGCAGGTGGCCGATCGCGAGCGGCGCCTGCGCGCCGACGTCCGCATGAAGGCGGGTGAGGTGCTGGCCGCCCGTCGGAGCCTGGGCGTGATCGATGAGCTCCTGCAGACCAATCGCGACGGGCTCGCGGTAGTGGGGAACCGGGTCCGCGAGGGCGCGGCGCCATCGCTCGACGAGAGCCTGCAGCTGGTCGAGGTCAACCGGCTCGACGCTAGTCGCCAGCTGGCCCAGAGCCGCGTCGAGATCGCGACCTTGCAGCTCAAGGCACTGGCGGGCATGTCGGCGGAGGCCCCGCTCGTGGTGAAGGGCGAGCTCGCTCCGTCGCCATTGCTGCTCGATCACGCCGAGGCTTTGCGGCGCTCGATCAGCGAGCGGCCTGACGTCGCGGTCGCCCGGGCCGAGGTGGCCATGGCGGGCGCAATGGTGAAGAAGGAGCAGGCCGAAGGGCGCTGGGATGCCAGTGTCAGCGTCGGTTATCAGCGTCAGGATTTCGGCTTCAACCTGAACGGCTTGACGGCCAGCGGCCAGACCCGTCCGATCCAGGACGTCTTCCACTACTTCGGCGGCGCCGTTAGCGTCACGCTTCCCGTGCGCAACGGGAACGAAGGGAACATCGCCGCGGCGAGGGCGGCCGAACGCGCCGCTGAGCGCCGCGTGGAATTCGCGGTCTTGATGGTGCAACAGGAGGTAGCCGCCGCGTTCACGCAGTACGACGCGGCTCAGCGGTCGCTCCAGCTCTATGAACGGGGCGTGCGGGACGTCGCGCGGCGCAACCTCGAAGTGGTGCGAAGGGCCTACGAGCTGGGACGAGGATCACTGCTCGACGTCGTCGCAGAGCAGCGGCGATATATCGAGATCGAGAACGGCTATACGGGCGCGTTAAAGCAGGTCTACGACGCGTCGGTCGATGTCGAGCGCGCGGTCGGCGTCGCCGGCCGCTGATGGGGATGGGCATGGAGCGCGATGAGGAAGAGCTCGTCGAAGGACGGGTGCGCCGCGGACGGCCGTGGCATCCGATTCGTCGACGCCTCTGGCAGGCCCTGATCGGTACCGCGTTGGTCGCTGCTGGTCTCGCCGCAGGTGTCGTCTGGAGCGGGCGGCATAGCGCCCCACAGCAGACGACTTCAAACGCGTCGACGGCGCCCGGCGCAATGCCCCCGATGCCGGGGATGCTGACGAAGGCTGCGGCGCCGCCCGGCGACGAAGCAGTCGAGGTGTCGCTGACCCCCGAAGCCGTGGAACGGGCTGGCATCAAGACGACGATAGTCGCGACGCAGACCACGGCGTCGGGGGTCACCGTGCCAGGCACCGTGACGACCAATGCCTATCGCGATACCAAGGTCAACTCGCTGGTCGGCGGAGTCGTGCGGGAAGTGTCCGCCGATCTCGGCGCTACCGTCACCCGCGGCCAGCCGCTCGCCGTCATCCTCAGCACCGAGCTGGCCGAGGCACAGATGAAGTACCTGTCCGTCCAGGCCATGTTCGAAGCAGACCACCAGAAGCTCGTCCGCACCGAGAAGCTCGTCGCCCTCGGCGCCGCGAGTCGCCAGGAGCTCGAGGACGTGACGGTGGCCCACGCCGGGCACTCCACGGAAGCGGCGGCGGCGCGGCAGCGACTCCTCCTGCTCGGACTAACGTCCGATCAGGTTGCCGGCCTGACCGACGCCTCGCACGTCGTCTCGGACGTCGTCGTCCGCGCGCCCGGGCATGGGGTGGTCATCGCGCGGAGCGTGAATCCCGGTCAGGTCGTGGGCGCGGCTCAGGAGCTCTTCGTCGTCACCGACCTGCGCACCGTGTGGGTGATCGGCGATCTTTTCGAAAGGGACTTCGCGAGTGTCAAGGTCGGTTCGCCCGTGACGATCGCGATTCCGGCTCGGCCGAACGCCGTCTTGACCGGGCGGATCGCGTATATCGATCCACGTGTCGATCCGGCTACCCGGACGGCAAAGGTTCGCGTCGAGGTACCGAATCGCGGAATGGAGCTTCGCCTGGGCATGTACGTGACGCTCGAATTTCGGACCGGCTCAGGAAATCGGAGTGTCGTCGTGCTGCGCGAGGCCGTTCAGGCGATCGGTGACCGCAACGTCGTCTACATAGCGGTCGAGGGTGACGACGGTCGCTTCGCGGAGCGACCCGTCAAGCTTGGCGTGGTGATGCGCGATTCGGTGGAGGTGCTCGAGGGCGTGAAGATCGGCGATCGTGTGGTTACCAGCGGCAGCTTCTTCTTGCGGGGAGAGGCGGGGCGCAGCCGGTAGGGCGAACCGTCTCAGACCAAGAGGCCGCGATGCGCGATCACCGATACGCGAGTGAAGGGTGGAGCAGTGCCCGAGGCAGGTTCGCGTAGACGGTCAGGCGGATGCCCGTAGATGATCGGGCTGGCGACAGACGGAAGGCGTCCATCATGAAGCCGCAGACGAATGACGGGGAGCAGGCTGATGTCCGCTCCCCGCTTCGCATGTTGTCGCAGCGCAAAACGGGATCGCTCTAGCTGCTCGTTGCACCGGGCGATCGCGGCCTCGGCCTTCTCAAGGGACGCCATGATTTGTCGGTAGAGATCAGACCCCTTCAAAAGAAGTTCGGTGTCACCGGTGCGCATGACGCTGTGCCGAGCGGAGCACCAGGCGGACTCCAGGGAAAGCCGGAGCGCAGAGGACGCCAGTGGAAGGGGTGGGTCAGCGCACGAAGTCGATTCATCCTTCCACGGGAAGCGGACGAGAAGGAGGCGCTTGGGTAGACGTCACGGTGAGCCCTTGACTAACCTCGCCAGCAGCCCCGGTGGTGCCTTCTTCTTCGCGCCGTCTGGCGTGAAGATGTATACAGCGCCTTCCCACGAGCCGGGATCGAAAACCGGAGTGTCCTCGATCGATGCGCCAACGCGCCGTCGCACGGTCCCCGAGAAACCCTGCTGGAGGTCCGTCGACGCCACGACCCCGGTCAGAGTGAGGCGGGCGATGGCCGTGCACAATGATTCGCCAAATCCCATTTTGATGCCGTCGCGCGTCTTCACGCGCTCTTGACGAGCTACGCCGCAGCCGACCAGGGTGAGACCCAGGTCGCGGCTCTCGAACTGGCCCTCGAGGGCGCGGAAGTAATGGACCGAGTTCATGTCCAGGTCTTCGCGACAGAGCTGCATCCCGAAGCCGTCGTGAGTGACGCCGTCCGCACCCCGCTCGGCATATCCGTGGGCGGCGATGATCAGCATCCCGATCTTGATCCGGGGGTAGTCCACTTTCGCCTTGATCTGGCGCATCATGTCGGGCATCGGAGTCGATGCGTTCACCTTGATCGCGTCCCCGACGGATGGGCCTCCATACCCTTGGAGCCCTTCGGCGAGCCTGGTATCGATCACGGTGACACCCCTGGTCTCCGCCATGCCGTCTCTCCATGTACGCGCTAACAGATCGTGACGTTGTCGAGCTATGAGAACTGAGACGAAAGCCCCGGGCCCGTCTCACGGGCGCTTACATCTGTCTCGTGTACGGTAACTCAGTTTTCGCATACGCACGCATAACCCAGATAAGACGTCATCGTGGGGCACATGTCGGGACTCGGCAGCAATCTGCCCAATCCAGCCAACTCAGCCGCGTATGGGGTGCCGGTCGGGGCCGGGCCGTTCTCCCCGGCCCTCCCGTTTAACCTGCCTTAGGGTTGGAGTCCCTAAAGGCGCCGAGATGCATGATCCAACCGGTCTGGCTGAGGAAAAACTCCTCGAGGGTTGCCCGGGAAATCCACGCGGCCAGAATCGCCACGGTCCGCAGCTCCGTCCCAGGAGAAGTCGTGCGACGCCATCGCAACATCACCCCGCAGCTTCGGTCATCAGGATGGGCCGTCGTGCCACGCGGGTGAGCCCTGCTTCGTCACGCTCGCTTCAAGCCCGACTGGAACCCTCGAGCGCAGATCGCGCTGGGGGACTTTCTCGAGAACGGCTTTCTTGAACGTGTTGCGGTGTTGTTCTGGAAACACGCAGAGACTCATGCAACCCGGTTAACCCGGGAGCCGCCGGTGGGATTCGAACCCACGAAGGGCCGATGCCCAGGGGACGTGCACGTCCACCCGCGCTTGTCCTCTTCGCTACGGCGGCGACTGACAGCGCTTCGTCGGGAAGCCGGCGGGGGCTGTCCTTTTCCGTCCTTCCCCCCGTTTTGATGCCACAGCGGTGAGCGCGGCGAAGCAGTCTGTCAGTCTTGGTATCTACGCCCGGTCGTTATCGAGGAGGAGCACTCGCGACGTTCGTGTCTTCCTTCCAACCTCCTTTGTGTCGAGTCAAATACTGACGTGACGGCCAGGGCGCGTCGCTCCGGATAATCGCGTACCTACACAGGGGAAAGTCCAGGAGCTGACGTGTGATGGGGACGGCCTGGCGTGCGCCTACGCGTGCGGCGGGTTGTAAGCCAGTTCACCGGGGCGTTACAGTCTGACAACCCGAATCAGGTCGGGCGCTAACCATAAGACGGCGACCAACAAGGTATGTGATGGGTCCGTGTTTGACACGAGCCTGCAGTTCTTGTATACGCATTCAAACCGTGCCGTCGTCGACGGGGAACGGCAGGCGCGGACGGAGGTGCGAACTATGATCTCCGTGAAGATCAATCGAATCATCATCGGTGTGCTGCTTGCCGGATCGTTGACCGCGACGACAGCATGTGTTCTTCGTCCCTGGACCGGCCGAGCGCCCGCAGTCAAGCCGACAGTTGTAGCGCCATCGCCGGTGGAGTTGGTTCCGGTGAGTGCGCCATCCGCATCCGCGCCCAAGGTCCAGCCTCAAGAACTGCCGCGGTCGCCCGATGTGCCTGAAGCCCCGGTGCGACCATCGAGTGAGGCTGACGATCCGCGGGCCGTTATCGACTGGCTGCTGAATCGCAATAAGTAGCCTAGCTGCTGATGCCCCAGCAGCGAGGGCTCGCGGCCTATCAACTTCTACTGACTGTCGAGATTGGGAGCGGAGGGTTGATCGTTCTCGGAGTGAATCGCACGGTCGTGAAACCGCCGAGCGTCGAGATGGTGCCTTCACAACCTTCACGGTCGGCACGCTGACGAACGCACGCGGCAGACATTCGTACAACGTGCCGTTTCGGCGCACAACGATGAGCAATTCGACACCGGGAAACGATCGCGACGGGTAGGACTCGACAAAGCGCTGCTTGTAGCGGAGTCTTCCCTCGTGACGGCACCAGGCACAAAATAAAATCCTCAAACGAAAAGCTCGCGCACGACGGGCCGGCGGTGAGAAACTGCGGCACGGGAGCAGATTGGTCGTACAGGAGGCGTCATTGGCTAAGGTCACTCTGATGAAACGGGAGCCGACCCACCTCCAAATCGCCAACCGCGCTTTCGAAATCTACATCTCTCGCGGTGGTGTTCATGGTCACGATGTCGGTGACTGGTTTGAAGCCGAGCGGCAGCTCCGGACCGAGCTTCAGCCGAAGAAGCGGGCGGTCAAGCAAACGTAGAAGGCGGCCCGCCTTCACAGCCTGAGCTTCAGGCCGGCGCGCTCCTCCTGGAGCGTCGACGCCTTGATGCGATCCTGATCGCCCCAGCCGCGATTCATCGCTTCCTGCAGCTCCATCTGGCAGAGGTCGAGCAGGCGGGTGGGCACGCCGTGCTGTGCGGCGAGATCGCCCGCAAGCCGAAAATCCTTGTGGGCGAGGGCGAGCGCGAAGCGCGCGGTGAAGTCGCCGCGGAACAGCGTGGCCGGCATCCGCTTCGTGAAGGTCATGTTCTGGCCCACGATGCACCCTTCGCGGAACGCCTCGACGAGCCGAGGCACCGCGACGCCGGCCTTGGCGCCGAGGGTCAGGCACTCCGCCAGCAGCAGGTCGATGCTCATGGCGAGCGCGTTGTGGACGATCTTCGTGATCGAGCCCGTCCCGAGCTCGCCCACCCAGACGATGCTCTTCGAGAACGTGTCGAGGACCGGCTTCACCCGGCCCAGCACGGCCGGATCGCCGCCGACGAACAGCGTGACTTGCCCCGCCAGAGCGCCTTCGCGTCCGCCGTCGAGCGGCGCATCCAGCAGATGCGCGCCGCGCGCCTTCAGCGCCTCGCCGACGTCGCACACGACCGCGGGCGCGTTGGTGGTGTGATCGATCACCACCGTTGCCGCCTTCACCGCCTCCAGGACTCCGCCGGCGCCGACGGTGACCGTCCGCATCTCGGCTGGACCCTGGACGCAGACACAAACGATGTCGCACTGCGCCGCGACGTCTCGCGGTGATTCCGCCCAGGTCGCGCCGCGCTCGAGCAAGGTCGCCGCGGCCGTGCGTCTGAGATCGTGAACCACGAGCGAGAACCCGGCTCTGCTTACGAAACCCGCCAGCGGCTCGCCCATGTTTCCGAGGCCGATGAATCCTACGCGCATCGTTTCCTCCGCTTCGAGATCGTCCCGCCAGACCCGATGGCCGGCGCGCATTATACGGGGTCCGCCGGCGATCCGTCCGGCCGCCGCGTCATCAGAGCCGCAGGCACGACGGTCCGCGTGGTAGTCTCGGCTGCCGACGGTATTGCCATCGAGGAAAGGGGACGGCCATGAGACTCGGCGTGGTGTTTCCGCAGACGGAGATCGGCTCTGACCCCGTGATCATCCGCGACTACGCGCAGGCGGCCGAGGGCGCCGGCTACGATCATCTGCTCGTCTTCGACCACGTGCTCGGCGCCAAGCTGGAGCGCTTCGACAAGCTGGGACGACGCCCGCCCTACACCGCCGAGAGCGCGTTCCACGAACCCTTCGTCCTGTTCGGCTATCTCGGGGCCTGCACCCGGCGGCTCGAGCTGGTGACGGGCATCGTCATCCTGCCCCAGCGCCAGACTGCGCTGGTGGCCAAGCAGGCGGCTGCGGTGGACGTTCTCACCGGTGGGCGCCTGCGTCTCGGCGTCGGCATCGGCTGGAACTACGTCGAGTACGAGGCGCTGAACGAGGACTTCCACACCCGAGGCCGGCGCGTCACCGAGCAGATCGCCGTCATGCGCAAGCTCTGGACCGAGCCGGTGGTGAGCTTCGATGGCGCCTATCACCACATCGACCGCGCCGGCATCAATCCGCTGCCGGTCCAGCGGCCCATTCCGGTGTGGCTCGGCGGCATGGCCGAGCCCGTGCTCAAGCGGGTGGCCCAGATCTCCGACGGCTGGTTCCCGCAGTTCCAGCCCGGCGACGAGGCGCGACAGATCCTCGGGCGGGTGCGCGACTACATCAAGGACGCCGGGCGGTCGCCCTCGGCCGTCGGTATCGAGGGGCGGTTCGCCTACTCCATCGGCGGACCGGCCCAGTGGGCGCAGCGCGCGCGTGAATGGCGCGACCTCGGCGCCACCCATCTGTCCGTGAACACGATGGGCTCGGGGCTCTCGCCGCGCGACCACATCGACGCGATCCTCAAGATGAAGCCCGTGCTCGACACCGCGTAGTCACGGGCCTCCAGGCAGGCCGACGCCGACGGGCTCGGGGAGCGGAGGGCCCGCGCGGCCGGCTTCGGCGAGGCATTGCAGGATCTCTTGCCGGTCTCCCGCGCTGGTGTACCGGAACGTGATTCGGCCGGCGAGATCGATCCGTTCGAGCCGGCCCGCCGGCGAGTTGCACTGCGCCCACCGCGCGTAGGCCAGCTCTTGCTGCGGCGTGTTCGCGACGGCGCACGCCCCGAGGAAGAGGGCGAGGCCGGCCGTTACTTCTCGTCCCACAGGTCCAGGAGCTCGATCTCCTCAGGCGTCACGCCGGACGCGTCCGCGAGGCACTTGATCACAGCGCTGGTCGGCACGAGATGAGGGTCTGCGTCCGCCGGAAGAACGATGGCGAAGCCGCGTACATGACCAGTTGTTCGTACTCGATACGAAACAAGCACGGCGAATCGAGTCTAGCAGACCTGAACTCATCCCTTGCGCTCCTCACGTTTCACTCCCACGCGCTCATGGGATCCCCAGCTACGGATCTCCGTCACGCCGGGGTTGTTCACCGATTCGACGCGCACGTGAGCCGTCTTGCCGCCCGCCGTCGTGTACGGGCGTCCGATCACCTGCCATTCGGTGCGCTCGTCGGCGAGCCGATCGCCGAGCTTGAGCTCCATGGGCAGGACACGGATCTCGGGGGGAGTCCTCTTCTCGGGAGATGACTTGGCCATGTAGCTAGTTTCGCGCCGAGGGGCGAGTTCCCGGTGATTCTTTGGCTGGGGGACGCTCTCATGTAACCCTGAAAGGAGGCCCGGGCCTCCGTCCGCCCGACGCCCTACGGGTGATACCCCGCGGCCCTAGCCATTGAGTCTTCGGACGATCTCGGCGCCGCACGCGCACGTCATCGAAACTCGGGTGTCGCCGACGTAGGTCTTCATCGCGCCACATGCCTGGTGCTCGACGGAGAAATTCGTCTGGACCATCAGGTCCCTGACCATTCGGAGCGCGCCGCGGTCTTGCGCTGATGAGTTAAAGCTCAGGAGGTTGCCGTGAAAGGCGGGCGCGAGGCTGCGACCTTCTTCGGTCTCCGCCGCGAGTCGCAAGAACGTCTCGCGCCACTCCGGGGAGTGTGCGACGACGACGCGCCAGAGTCGCGTGGGTGCCGTCATGCATCGTCCCTCGCATCGGTCGTCAGCGCGGGTCTTTGGGGGCCTGGAACCAGGTGTAGTCCCACACGCTGACCCGGTAGTTGTCGGCGACGGGCATGTTGGGGACCACGAAATACGCGCGGCCGAATCCGCCGACGCCTCCTGGCACATAGCCGATGCGCTGGCCGACGACGGTGCCCGTCGAGTCGACCGCCTGGGCGAGCACTCTGAGACTGGTGGCGAACTCACCGTTCTTGTTGTAGACGTAGCCGCTCACCCGTCGCGTGTTCGGGCCTTGGTCAGCGGCCGTCCAATCGATCTGGAAGTGGTGCTCCCAGCCGGCCATCAAGGTCGTATACGCGGTACTGCTGGGCGGAGGCGCGGCGCCGGTGCCGGCGCACGCTGCAGCCATCGTGACGATCACACCGATCACGAGCCCGAGTCGAGTCGCGTTCATGGCCCTTTACCTCTCCCACGCAGCGTACCACCGAGGGGAACTCGCGCTAGGTATTCGCCCCATGACCCGTAGAGGATTCGCCTGATAGTGCCGATGAGGACGCGCCTTAGAGTGGACTCAAGCATGAAGACCTCAGAGGCAGGCAGCACGAGACTGGGCACGTGATCCGCCCGTGCGCGATCCTCGGTCTCGCCCTGTGCGTGATGGCGTCTCACGCCTGGGCTCAACAACCTCCGCCTAGCGCTCTCAGGCAGCAACAACCCCAGCCCGAGGAGGAATCGACCGAGCAGCGGGGATCCCCGCTGTTGCGGATCCCGGTCATCGGGCCGACACTCGCGCCGAGCTTCCCGGCCCTGTCCGGCTACCCGCTCGAGCTGCTCGGGCTGTTGATGTCACCGCTGGAGCGCCGCGAGGTCAATCTGCTGCCGGCGTTCGCCATCTCCGAGGAATTCACCGACAACATCTTCCTGAACAACAACAACAAGCGGTACGAATTCATCACGGGCTTCACCCCGTCCCTCACGCTCCTGGCCAATCGCCCTCGCTTCCAGCTAGCGGCCGGCTTCTCGAACGCGTCCGAGATCTACGCGCGCGGGAGCGCCCCCAACGACGCATTCGCCCGCCAGAATCTCATCGTCGGTACGTTCTGGCAGCCGACGCCGCAGCTCACGTTCACCCTCGCCGATACGTTCGCGCGGGACCAGAGCCCGAACGCGACGGCCGGCGGCTTTGCGCTCGGGGGGCAGGGCTCGACCAGCAACGCGTTGACGCCGGCGATGGGCTGGCAGCTGGCGCCGCAGACCCGGCTGGATCTCGGGGCGACGTACAGCCTGATACGCTTCGACGGGCAGGGCGCGGGGATCGAGTCGGACACCTACGGGTTCATGAGCAACCTCAGCCATGGGTTCACGCCGCGCTTCACGGGGATGGTCGGGTACAACTTCACCTACATCGACCTGCGGTCAGGTCACGGCGAGAACGCGACGACGCACAATCCCACGCTCGGCTTCGCCTACCACCTGACACCGACGCTGACCGTCAGCATCGACGGCGGCCCGGCATTCACCAATCTCGGCAAAGAGGATTTCATCACTCCCGGTGTCAGCGCCGGCTTCGTCCAGCGACTGCCCTTCGGCAGCGCGAGCGTCTTCTACTCGGAGAACGTCGCCGTCGCGGGCGGGTTCGGTGGCCCGACCGACAGCAAGAGCGTCATCGGGACCTTGGTGGTGTCGACCCTGCGGGATCTGGTCGTCCTCTTCAATCCGGCCTGGACGAAGGCGGAGTCGCTGAGCAGCCGGCAGATCGAGCGGGTGGACGTCGGCGTGTTCACACTCGGCCTCGGAGCGGCCTATCGGCTCAACCCGTACGTCACCCTCTTCGGCGGATACTCATTCCTGCTGCAGCGAGTCGGGCGTTTCTCGACGACGCAGGACTTCGACGCCGACGAGAACCGGGTCAAGGTCGGGGTGCAGTTCGGTTACCCGTTCGCGTTCGACATGGGCATGTAGCTTGCTCGGCCTCGGGACTAGGCCGTCAGCCGCATCGTCTCGCGCAGCGCGACGATGGCGGCTTCCGCCTCGGCGATCAGAACGTACGCGATGCTCGCGGGGTGATCGCTCTCCTTGATGAGCTTCCGCCCTGCCTCGCGCACGTCCTGAGCCCTCTGTCGCACCGCCTCGGGTAGCATCGCGCAGGCGTAGAGATGCTCTCGCGTGTTTTCCGTCAGGTCCGTTCGGCAGCGGGGGCAGAGATGCGTGCGAAAGCTGAGAAGGTCCGAGGCGAGCTCCTGCTGCCGGAAGCTCTGCGTGCAGGTGGAGCATTCGGCGACCGCGTGGCCGAAGCAGTACTTGAAGAGGAGCGCGCGCTCCTCTTGGGTCAGGTCTCGCGGTCGTCGGCAGTCGACGTGGCATATGTGAACGCCGTCGAACGCGATGGTGTCGTTCAGCGAAATCGCCTGCTGGCACCGTGGACACGTCGGCTGCGTCATATGTTCCGCGGAGTGGACCGGACGATATCACATACCCCGCGGTCGTCAACTTGAAGTCAGACCGCGGGCATTTCCCTTGCGGTTTGAGCCTGTACGGCGTGGTCCGGCACCGGTTACCGGGATCGTCCGGCGCCGGCCGCGCCGTTAACCCGGCGAGGTTGCGATTCGCTCGAGCCAGAAGATGTCGACGTCGACTCCGGGTGAACAGTGGCAGAACGGGGGCTGCGTCGGCTCGGGTAGTCCCGCCGCCCTCACCACGGTTTGACGCAGACGCCGAACGACCGCCCGATGGAGCGGATAGGGCGGGTGACGCACGCGACCTCGATAGAGTCCGGTGCGCCGAGTCACGTAGAGGCTGTAGCGCTCGATCAGGAAGTGGTCGCGCGTGCCGGGGGCCGCCGGGGCCGTCGCACCGTCGACCGACCACGTGACCTCGACCACGGTATCGCGCGCGCCGCGTCGACGGGACACGTAGTCGATGCTCGAGCCCTCGCGTCGCGTCGACATGGCGGCCGGGAAGTAGGGAAGACCGAAGAGCAGTCTGGCGGCGGCCACCGCGAGGAGCGACGATGCCTCCAGCGAAAAGAAGTAGATCCCCGGTTCGCCGTCAGGGGCCCGAACGTACGTGCGTAGATTCGTCTCGAGGAAACGAGTGGCCAGGGCCGCGGGCGCGCTCGCCGGGCGCGATTCGGCGATCACGAACGGAATCAGCGAGATGTACGCCTGACCGGCGAACGAATCGAGCGCGAGCGCGCTCGGCACGAGCGGGCGCAGCGCCTGGAGCGGCACCGGCCAGTGCATGAACAGCAGACCGCGCCAGCGCTGGTAGCCTGCCGGTCCCATGATTTTCCTCCCCGCGACTCGGCGAACGAGCCCAACGATCGGAACACTTCTTGCTGCGTCTCTGCGGGAGACCATAGGTTACGGGAGGAAGACATGACCATCCTGGGATGGATCGTCTTCGGACTCGTCGTCGGCATCGTGGCGAAACTCCTCACCCCCGGGCGCGACCCGGGCGGCTTCGTCGTCACCGTCCTCCTCGGGATTGCCGGCGCCCTGCTCGGCGGCTTCATCGGCCGCACGGCCGGCTGGTATCGCGAAGGCGATCCGGTCGGATTCATCATGGCCGTGGTGGGATCCATCGTGCTGCTCGTTCTCTATCGACTGGTTGCCCGGGGCCCGCGCGGCGCGTGATCCGCGCGCGCTCGGGAAGCATTTACACGGTAAATCCTACCGAGCGAGTGGCCCGTGTCGACCGCCCCTCGGCGCCCACCCACGCGGAGCGAATCGGCTAGGCGACCGCGGCCTTTCGCCCGCTTCGGCGGCCGCCGGCCGCCTTGGCGAGCCTTCGCGGCCGCTTCTCGAGGCTCCGCTTGAGAGCCTCCATAAGGTCCGTCACGCCGGCCGGCTCCGGCGGCTCGGGCGGGGTCGTCTCCTTGCCCTCGAGCTTGGCCTCGATCACCCGGCGCAGCGCCTCGGAGTACGTATCGCGGTACTCGGACGGGTCCCACTCGCCGGAGAGCGTCTGGACGAGCTGGCGCGCCAGCTTCATCTCTGACTCGGCCCAGCCCTTGCCGACGGCGGGCAGATCCAGATCCTTCCGTCGTCGAATCTCGTGAGCGTAGCGCATCGTCGTCAGCACGAGCGCCTCGCCGAAGGGCTCCAGCGCCGCGAGATGCCCGAACGTTCGTGTAGCGGGGACTCGCACCTTGGCGAAATCCTCCGCGTACTGGTAACCCTTGACGATCTCCTTCCAGGGCACCTCGACGTCTTCCTTGGTACAGAACCGCGTCTCGATGATCCGGCTCCGATCCTTCCGGTGAAGCAAGTTGAAGGCGAGCGTTCGCGCGGCTCGATCGCCGAGACGAGACTGATCGGGACGGTCACGAGACCAAAGCTGATCGATCCCTTCCACAGTGCACTGGTTGCATGATCCTCGACGCGGCGCAACCGATATGCCAGGCGATGGAGCTTCGATTTGCGCGTCGGCGCTCACCGCGCGATCGGGAGCAGTCTCGTCAATAGGAGGTGCGTCGGCCAGTAGACGAGCACCGGGAAGCTGACGATAACCATCGTCATGTAGACGCGCGGCGGGAGCCGACGCTGGGGCTTGGAGCCGGGCCCGAAGACCCAGTTGATGTTCTCCGAAGGGTCCGTCAAGGTGTAGGAGAGAATCATCAGGAGCGTTCCCGAGACGGTCTGCACGGGCAGGGCGCGGGGATCGTAACCGAGCCGCCCCACCGACCACAGGAGCAGGATGGGCAGCGCCACGTGAAACAGCGACAATCCACGTAGATAGCAGGGCAGGCGCCGATCGAACATGTACGCGGCCATGCCGAGCGGCGCGCGCCCCGTGAGGAGACGCGCGAAGAAATCGAGGTTCCAGAGGATCTCCGGTAACGCGACTGCCACGGTCATCGTGCTAAGGACGAGCGGGCTCTCCGCCCACAACCCCAGCGAAGTCGCCAGAAGCGCCACATCCGAGAACCAGAGGAAGTTCGCGGGGCCGTAGTGCTTGAGATAGACGGGCACGAGGAAGGCGACGAAGACCGCGCAACCGAGCTTGATCCAGAGGGGGATCTGGGCCGCGTCGCCGGTCACGGCTGCCATCGTACGAGCTTTGCTCGGGTGCGCTGTAGGGAATCGCCCGCTCGACACGTCTGGCCCCAAAGCCGGCGACTTTAGGCTAATATGATCGCCTACGACCGCTGGGGTCTGCGGCGCGAGTGCCTGGACGGCGCCCCGGTTCGACGGCGGCGGAGGCCATATGGCACAGCCTGGGTCCCGATACTCCCCGGTCCGGCCCCTCACTCCCGACGAGCGTGCGCTCCTCTTCTACTACTGCCTGAATCACACCGTCACTCGCTGCCTCATCTGCGCGCGCAGCTACTTCCTCAGCGAGCTCGTCGCCGACCTCCTCAGCGGCCGCACACACCTGTGTCCCCAGTGCCGGCGAGACCTGACCGAGAACGTGCGGACACACGTCTACGCCTGCGGCATCATGCCGGACGAAGTGCGGCAAAAGGCGCAGGCGCTGCGCGAGATGGCGCAGCACCTCGTGAAGGAGAGCCGGCAGCTGCGCGACAAGGCGGACGTGCTGATCCGAGAGGCTGAGGCCGCGGTCGAGGAGACCCGGCGCGGCCTCTGGCAGGCTCTCAAGGCGACCCGACCCAGCACCTGAGTATTCTCTTACGATATGACGTGCCCTCGGTGCTCGCAGCCCCTGTCTCCCGATGATAGCGTCGTCGTCGCCGCCGACGGCCGCGTGTGCCATCTCGACTGCCGGACACCGCGGGCGCTGAGCGGCGACGAGCGCTTCGCCCTCATCTACTACTGCTTCGATCACGCGGTCGCCAGCTGCGCCACGTGCGGGCGGGCCTATCGCGAGATCGAGCTCGTCACGGATTATGTGAGCGGCCGGACGCATCTCTGCCCGGACTGTCGGGGAGACCTGACCGAGAGCATTCGCGCGCATCTCTATGCGTGCGCGATGCTGCCGGAGGAAGTGCGGCGGCGGGCGCGCGTCGTCCGCGAGACCGCGCAACGGCTCGTCAAGCAGAGCCACCAGCTCGCCGACCGCGCGGACGTGCTGATGCGCGAGGTCGAAGTCACGGTCGCCAAGCTGCGCGAGACGTGGCGGCGATCGGAGTCTAGAGATCCCGATGCGCTGCGGCTGCTCGTCAGGCTGAAGCTCGCGGACCGCAGGTTGCCACACGAGAACATTCCACCGACGATCTCGGGAGAGCCGGGTGACGGCTCGATCTGCGGCGCGTGCGACGAGGTCGTCCCGGCGAGCGAGCTGATGATGATGGTCACGACCAGCGCCCCGCGGTCGTCGACCGCTGACGATGCACGGCCGATCCCTATGCACGCCGACTGCTTTGAGCTCTGGAACCTTGAGCGCCACCACTTCAAGTCGGGCCGTTGAGCCGTTGAGCCGGCGCGTTCGGCTCAGAGCTCGTCGCCGCTCCGCAGCTGGATCGATCACGCTGACCGGCGCGCGAATCCCGTCGGCGTGAAGGGGATTAGTGCGTCGCGGGGACCGGCACGAGAACGCAGCCCGACAAGCCCACGGCTACGACTCCCACGAATAACAGCGAAGCGGCCATGCGGCCGAATCCGATGCGAGCCATGTCAAAATCCTCCCCCGCATTAGACGAGGCAGAATATCGTCGTGTTCCATATTGGATTCCGCCCCAGAGGGTGGATGAGCCGCGGATCAGGGCAGATCGCGGGCCATTCGGATCGAGTCGATCGCGGGAGAGTGATCGAGTGGCCTGCGTTCGCCGGTCGGCCTGAAGCCGCACCGGTCGTAGAGCGCGATGGCCGGGGCATTGGTGGCCGTCACCCACAGCGTGAGACCGCCTGCCTTCCGTTCTCGCGCCCAGCCGACGACGGCATCGACGAGGGCGGCACCGAGACCGCAGCCGCGCGCTTCGGGAGAGACGAACATCGCGACGAGCTCAGGACGGGGATCTTCGGGCACCTCGGGGTCGCGCGCGAGACCGGTGACGATCCCGAGCCATCGGCCGTCGCGCTCGGCCACGAAGGTGACCCTGTCGGCGCCGGAAGCGCCGCCCTCCGCTCGCTCGCGCCACACGGCGTCGGTGAGCGCTTCTTCTCTCGTCAGGGTCGAGCCGAACGCCATCGGAGCGTCGGCCAGCGCGCGCAGCCGCAGGGTGCGCAGGCGCGGTCCCTCGTCAGGTCGGATCCGCCGGATCGCCGGCGTCACGGCATGAACGAGCCGCCGTTCACGTGCACCGTCTGACCGGTGACGTGCCCCGCCTCGTCGCTCGCGAGGAACACGGCGATCCAGGCGATGTCCTCGGGCTGCGCCATGCGCCCGAGCGGCACCGCGCTCGCCATCACGGCCAGCTCCGCCTCGGTGTTGCCATAGCGCGGCTGCGCGGTGTCGGTGAGCCCCGGCGCGATCGCGTTCACGCGAATCCCGTGCGGCGCCAGCTCGAGCGCCATCGCGCGGGTCATGGCGACGACGCCGCCCTTGCTGGCCGAGTAGTGCACGCCGCGCACGGCGCCGCGGATCGCCTGCGATGCCATGTTGATGACAGAGCCCCGCCGCCGCCCGGCGACCATCGCGCGGGCCGCCGCCTGGGCGCAGAAGAACCCGCCTTTCAGATTCACATCGAGCACCAGGTCCCAGTCGCTCTCGCGCATCTCGAGGAGCGGCACACGCGGATAGACCCCTGCGTTGTTCACGAGCACGTCGATTCCACCGAGCTCGTCCACGACCTGCGCGACCATTGCCGCAGCGCTCGCGGGCTGCGCGACGTCGGCCTGGACAAGCACGGCGCGCCGGCCGGCGCCGCGGACTTCCTGCACGACCTTGTCGGCCGCGCCGCGGTCGTCGAGGTAGTTCACGCCGACGTCGGCGCCTTCACGCGCGAACGCCAGGGCGATGGCGCGCCCGATACCCTGCTGGGCGCCAGTCACCAGCGCCACCTTCCCGGTGAGCCTCATCGTCGCCTCCTCTTGGTCGACCCTCGGCGAATGTGCTAGGGTCGCGCCGAGAACTCATCCCGGAGGGAGCCAATGGACAAAAGAATCGGGCTCTGGCTGAACATCGGGTCGGCGATTCTCATCGCGGCGCTCGTCATCGACTTCATCTGGGTCATCACCACCGCCGTCGGCGCCGCCCACTGACGGGACCGCTCCGCTCGCCCCTTCTCACTCCCTCGCCATGCCCCGCTACGATACCGCCGTTCTCGGTGGCACGGTCGTCGTTCCCTACGTGGGCGCTCTTCGTTGCGACGTCGGCATCCGCGCCGGGCGCATCGCCGCGATCGCGGACTCGATCGCGCCGGCGGACGCCGACGCGCTCGTCGACGCCCGCGCCAGGCTGGTGCTCCCGGGCGCGGTAGACTCGCACTTCCACATCGGAATCTACCGCGACCTGGCCACCGACGCGCGGAGCGACGGCCTCGGCGCTCGCCGGCGGCGTGACCACGGTGATCAGCTACTTCCGTACCGGGCTGAATTACCTCAACAAGAGCGGGCCCTACCGAATGATCTTCCCCGAGGTCGTCGCGGCCACTGTCGGCCATGCCCACACCGATTTCGGTTACCACATCGGCGTGATGACGACCGAGCAGCTCCACGAGGTGGGCTGGCTCGTCGGCGAGCAGGGAGTCGGGTCGTTCAAGTTCTACATGTTCTACAAGGGGCTGAACCTCACCTCAGACTCGACGCGCGGCAGCGCCTACACGATGGCCGACACGTACGACCTCGGCCATCTCTATCTCCTCATGCGGCAGGTCGCGGCCGCTTCGCTCAAATACGGCGCCCACGGCCGGATCTCGCTGAGCCTCCACTGCGAGCAGGCCGAGCTGATCCGCGTGTTCATCGAGGAGGTGAAGCGCTCGGGCCCCGGCGGCCTCGAAGGCTACCATCGCTCGCGGCCGCCGCTGACCGAGCAGCTGTCGATCGCCGAGGCCCTGGTGCTCACGGACGCCACGCGCTGCCCGGTGAACCTGCTCCATCTCTCGAGCGCCGAGGCCGTCGCGAGCGGCGCCGACGGCCGCCGCCGATATCCGCACCTCGATATCCGGCTCGAGACGACCTTGCATCACCTGGCGCTCACGCACGCCACGGCCGGGGGCATTGTCGGCAAAGTCAATCCGCCGATCAGGACCGAGGCCGATCGCGAGGCCCTCTGGCAGGCCGTGGAGGACGGCCGCATCGACACGGTCGTCAGCGATCACGCGTGCAGCGCCGAGGAGGACAAGGGCGCGGATCTCTGGAAGGCGCTCCCGGGGTTCGGCGGGACCGCGCTCCTCTACCCGTATCTCGTCTCGGAGGGACATCTTCGGCGCGGCCTTTCGCTGACGCGGATCGTGGAGCTGGCCAGCGCCAACCCGGCCCGCGCCTTCGGCCTTTATCCGCGCAAGGGCACGATCGTGGTCGGCGCCGACGCGGATCTCGTCGTGCTCGATCCCGCTCGCGAGCGCGTGGTCTCGCCCGCGGTGCTTCACTCGGCGCAGGACTTCACGCCGTTCGCCGGCATGCGGGTCCGCGGCTGGCCGACGCACACGCTCCTGAGGGGGCGCACGGTGTTCCGGGACGGCGCGGTCGTCGGCGAGCCGGACGGGCAGTACGTCAAGCGACCGATCGGACTCTACGAGATTGCGGGTTGAGCGGCGCGGGGAGCGGGCTAGGCCTTGGCCTGAGCGGCGCGGCGCCGCGGGCAAGCCTTGTGATACCAGGTCGAGCCGAGCTTGACGTGATTGCCGTTCTTCCGGATCTTCCGCTTGCACTTGGGACAGGTTCCCATCTGCGCTCCCTTTCGCGTCCTATCGAGGCCGTGTCATTATAGCAGGCGCGTCGGGCCGGGCCTCGTGACCGACTGCGTCTTCTGCCGCATCGTCGCGCGCACGAGCCAGGCCGACGTCGAGTACGAGGACGACGCGGTCCTCGCGTTCAAGGACATCTATCCGAAGGCGCCGATCCATCTGCTCATCGTCCCCAAGCGCCACATCAGCTCGATCATGGCGATGGAGCCCGGGGACGCGGAGGTGCTCGGCCGCTGTCTTCTGGCCGCTCGCAAGATCGGAGAGGCAAAGGGGCTGGCCGAGCGCGGCTATCGGCTGCGCGTGAACTGCGGTCCTGAAGGTGGCCAGGTCGTCTACCACGTGCATGTCCACTTCCTGGCCGGCGGGCGGGTGAGTGGCGGCTAGCCGCGGGCCGGTCAGGCGGGCGCGGCCACGGTCTTCGCGTCGAGCGGCAGACCGGCGTCCGCCCAGCCGCTGAGGCCGCCCTTCAAGATCCGCACGTCGCGAAGGCCCGCTCGACGAAGCTCCCGCGCCACCCGGGCGCTCGTGGCTTCGTCGGGTCAGGAGCAATAGGCGACGACCGTGCGATTCGCGTCGACGTTGAGGGCGCGGACGCCCTTCTCGAGCTCTTCCGGCGAGAGGTGGCGCGCGTCCTGGATCTTGACCGGGCTCTTGGCGTACATCGCCCCGTCGCGCACGTCCAGGATGACCGGTGGCGCGTCGGGCGAGGCTTCGATGAGCCGCATAACCTCCGACGGCCGAATACGATAGCGGTTGCGCCGCGCGCGCACCACGAGCAGAGCCGCCGCGACCGCGACGATCGCCGCCGCGCCGAGCGCCGCGACTCGCATCCACGGGAAGGGGCGAGGAGGCGGGTTCTTCGCCTCGGCCATCATGCGACGCACGTCGGTGAGATCCGGGAGGAGTCGGTTCGCCTCCGCGAAGTGCTTCTCGGCGCGCGCGTAGCTTCCTTCGAAAAACGCGTCGAGCCCTGCGTGCCACGCGGTGTTGAAGCGACTGACCTCGTCGAGCCTCACGTCGGTGCCCTTCACGAACTCGCGGACCGCGGCCGACGGGATCACGAAGTTGAACCCTTGCACGATCGTGCCCTGATTGCCCGCCTCGAGGCTCACGAACGTCAGGACACCGAGGACCTCTCCGGTGGATCCGACGGCGGGCCCACCACTGTTGCCCCACGCCGCCGGCGCGTCGACCTGGAGCACCGGCTGATTGGCGATGTCCTGCTTGAAGCCGGAGATCGCGCCGTTCGTCACCGACGCCTCGACCTTTGCCGACGCGTTCAAGAGCTCGTGGCTCAGTACGACTCCGGGGAAGCCGAGGATGTGGATCCTGTCACCGATCTTCGTGTTCGAGGAGTCGCCCAGGGTGAGCGCCGGCATGTCGGCGGCCTCGAGCTTCAGCAGCGCGAGGTCGCGCCCGGACATCCCCTCGCCGGCGACCGGTGGGCTGTACTTGGCCACGGTCGCGGTGAGGCGCATGCCGTTGGAGAGGATTACGGAGATCGACGGGTCGAGCCTGACCGTCGCGCGCGCGACGGTGGCCCCGAGCATCTGCTCACTCAGGTCACCGCAGGCCTCACGGACGCCGCGCTCCAGCAGCTCTCGCTCGATCGTCGGCGGGGGCCGATGCGCCGGCGAGACGACGTGGCCGTTGGTGATGACCCAGCCGCTCGGATTGATGAACCAACCGGTCCCGGTCTCGCGCAGTGATGGCGGCGTGACCTGCTGCTTGCCGCCGGACGGGCACTTCACCGTGACTTCGGCCGCGACCTCGGAAACGACGAGCGCGACGGCGGGCTTGGCTCGGAGCAACACCTCCTGAACCGAGGGGGCCGCGTCGGCGAGGCAAGGAGCCGCGAGGAACAGCAGGCTCGCGAACCACTGGCGCATCTCGAGATTCTATACCGCGCGAAATGCAAAAAAGAAGGCTCCAGGGGACGGCCCCTGGAGCCTGGGTACTGCTACCGCAAAAAATACCTGCTTACTTCATCAGGCCCATCGCCTGGACGGCCTTCGCCTTGGCTGCGTCCATGTTTCCAGCCTTGCAGGCCGCCTCGGCCTCGCGGACCAGCTTCGCCGCATCGCTACCCGCCGAAGACTTAGCACCGGCGAGCGAGCGTGGGGCCTGGATGTCCTGACCGCTACGCGGAGCCTGGATGTCCTGGCCGGCGCGCGGAGCCTGGATGTCTTGACCCGCCCGCGGAGCCTGGATGTCCTGGCCGGCGCGCGGAGCTTGGATGTCTTGACCCGCCCGCGGGGCCTGGATGTCCTGGCCGCTACGCGGGGCCTGAATGTCCTGACCCGCCCGCGGGGCCTGGATATCTTGACCGGCGCGCGGAGCCTGGATGTCCTGACGCGAGCCGGCTAGCGACCGGGGCGCCTGGATGTCCTGACCGCGCGGGGCCTGGATGTCTTGACCCGTACGCGGAGCCTGAATGTCCTGGCCTGCCCGCGGAGCCTGGATGTCCTGGCCGGCGCGCGGAGCCTGGATGTCTTGACCCGCCCGCGGGGCCTGAATGTCCTGACCAGCGCGCGGAGCCTGAATGTCCTGCCGTGAGCCCGCAAGCGAGCGGGGGGCCTGGATGTCCTGGCCACTGCGCGGAGCCTGAATATCCTGACCCGCGCGCGGGGCCTGGATGTCCTGGCGGGAGCCGGCGAGTGAGCGCGGCGCCTGGATATCCTGGGCCTTCGCGGTGACCTTCTTTAGCATCGCCTGAGCCTGGCTCACCTCGGCCGGGCACTGGGTCTGCGCGTCGACGACAGGCGCCACGGTCGCGACGACTGCCACGCTCATGATTGCCGCCAAAAATCTCTTCATCTGTCTTTCCATTTCCTCTCGATTGGTTTGGGTTGGTTCGATCCGTTCGCGTCGACCCGCGTGATCCGATGTCACCCCCTCGGCATTGAGGTCAGTCGGTGTCGACCACTCTTGGGACGCACTGTGAGCAACGGAGATGCCAGCCGCAGACTGTGGAGGGAGGACGAATGAAACAAGCTACTTATTCGGAATCCTCAGGAGCGGTCGCCGGCGTTGTGCCCTGTCCCGCGACGACAAGGGGTGCGGCATTCTGCCCGTTGCGGCGCTTGTGGTAGCCTGACACGGCATGCATCGGATGCTGCGTATTGTGCTGCTTTTCGGGCTCGGCGGGCTCGTCGTCGCCGCCTGTTCGAGCGCGGGCAAGGCCGGATCTCCGATCACGGTCGAGGGCCCGACTCGGCACGTGCTGCACAACGGAGTTCGCGTCCTCATTCAGGTGTACCCCTCCAGCCAAGTCGTCGCGGTCCAGCTGTGGGTGCGCGCGGGGAGCCGTGACGAGGCCGCCGCCGAGCTCGGGCTGGCGCACTATCTCGAGCACATGCTCTTCAAGGGGACAACGACCCGCTCGAAGGGCTTCGTCGACCGCGACGTCGAAGGGGTCGGAGGATTCGTGAACGCGGGGACCTCGCTCGACTTCACCTACTACTACGTGGTGATGCCGGCGGCTCGCGCGGTCGCGACCATCGAGATGCTCGCCGACATCAGCGTCAACTCGAGCCTCGACGCGACCGAACTGGAGCTCGAGAAGAAGGTCGTCATTGAGGAAATGCGGCTGAGCGAAGACACCCCGCGGCGGCACCTGGCTCGCCAGCTCTACGGGATGGTGTTCGACGGCCACCCCTACGGCCGCTCCATGCTCGGCACACCGGAGATCATCCAGAAGCTCACGCGAGAGACCTTGCTCGGGTTCTATCGCCGTCACTACGTCCCAGAGTCCTTCACCCTGGTCGTCGTCGGGCCGGTCGACAAGGCGGCGATAATCCAGGAGGCGGAGCGCACGCTCGGTCGGCTGCCGAGGAGCGGCTTCCAGCGGTTGCCCCAGTCGCTGCCCGCCACGCTCACGCCGAAGAAGAACGAGGTGCAACGGCCCGGCGCGCTGGCCTATCTGGGGATGGCATGGCTCGGCCCGAAGCTCGATCACGCGGACACTCCGGCCGTGGAGCTCCTCGTCTCGATCCTCGGTCAATCGCGCTCGTCACGCCTGCCCCAATCGCTCCGTGAGCGGCAGGCACTCGTCAACTCCGTGAGCGCCGACTACACCCCGCTCGAGGCGGGCGGCATGATCATGGTGACGGCGCAGCTCGAGTCCGAGAATCTCGCGCGCGCCGAGAGCGAGACCCTGAGGGAGATCCGACGCATCCGGGATCAGGGCGTGACCGACGAGGAGCTTCGCCGCGCCATCACGGGCGCCGAGGCCGACCACGCCTTCCAGAGCGAGACCGCCGAAGGGCGGGCTCGATCGTTCGGCCGCGCGGAGACTATATGGCGCCTCTCCGAGGAGCTCGCCTTCATCGATCGGCTGCGATCCGTCACACCGGATCAGATCCGGCTCGCGGCTCGACGCTACCTGGATCTCGAGCGCTATGGACGGCTCGCGTTCGTGCCTCCGGCTCGATGATCCGCCTCGGATTGCCGCTCGCATCGGCGCTCCTCGCCCTTGCTCTCACGGCGGGCGGCTCTCCGGCGCAGGAGCCGCCGGTCGCGCGCCACGTTCTTTCCAACGGATTGACGGTGCTGGTGCGCGAGAACGACGCGGCCGGCGTGGTCGCGATCTCGCTGCAGGTGCGCGCGGGCTCTCGCTTCGAGACCGAATCGACCGCCGGCATCACCAACTTTCTCCACCGCGCGATGCTCCGCGGCACCGCTCGGCGAACGGCGGTGCAGCTGGCCACGAGCTCCGAAGACATCGGCGGCAGCCTCGACGCCAGCGGCGAGGTCGAGTCGGCGGAAGTGCGCGGGCAGGCGCTTTCCGTCCACTGGGAAACGCTATTGGCGCTCGTCGCCGAGGTCGCGCTGCAGCCGACGCTGCCACCGGACGAGATCGAGAAGGAGCGCCGGCTGCTCCTCGGTCAGATCAAGGCGCGCGCCGACGCGCCGTTGTCGTTCAGCTTCGACGCCATGCTGCGGGAGCTCTACGGGAGCAGCCCCTACGGACGGAGTCACCTCGGCTCCAAGGAGAGCATCGAGCGGCTGACGCGCGACGATCTGCTCGCGCACTATCGCGCGATCTATCAGCCGGGACGCATGGTGCTCGCCGTCAGCGGCCAGGTCGAGCGCCCGCGTGTCATCAAGACGGCCGAGCGCCTCTTCGGCCGCATGGCGCGCTCCGGGTCGGACACGCAGGTCGCGCCGCCCGTCACCGAGCCGTCCGGGGAACGGCGGGTCATCCTGCGGCCGGCCCAGCAGGCACAGATCCTGGTCGGCTATCTCGGCCCGAGTCTCTCGGATCCTCTCTACCCGGCCGTTCGCGTGCTCGCGGCCGCGCTCGGTGGCGGCATGGCCGGCCGCCTGTTCGTCGAGCTCAGGGATCAGCGAGGGCTGGCGTACTCGACCGGTGTTTTCACGCCGTATCGCACCGGCCCCGTCTCCTTCGTCGCATATCTCGGAACCGCACCGGCTACCGCCACGGCGGCCGAGGCGGGCATTCTGCGCGAGCTCGAGCGCGTGCGCGAGGCGCCGGTGAGCGGCGACGAGCTGGCGCGCGCGAAGGCGTACGTTCGCGGCCTGCTGGTGATGGATCGCCGCACCAACGCGCGCGTCGTGTGGTACCTGGCCTTCTTCGAGACGATCGGAGCCGGCTGGGACTTTCCAGATCGCTACGCTCGCGCGCTCGAGGCGGTGACGGCCGCGGATGTCGCGCGCGCCGCGGAGCGCTATCTGAAGCGGCCGAGCATCGTCGTGCTGCAGCCGACGCGCTGATGATCCCCTTCAAGGACGACGTCCCGAGCGGCACCTTCCCGTTCGTCACCGTGGGCCTGATCGGACTGAACGTGTTCGTCTTTCTCTATCAGGCCTCGATCGGTATGGGCGGTGACCAGCGGGCCGCGGAGGCGGTCGTGTTCGAGTTCGGCGCGACGCCGTGCCGCATCACCGGCGCATGCCCGGTGCCCGGAGATTTCCCGAGCCCCGCCGTGACGATCTTGACCTCGATGTTCTTGCACGGCGGGCTGCTCCACGTCGGCGGCAACATGCTCTATCTGTGGATCTTCGGCGACAGCGTCGAAGACGCGCTCGGACACCGGCGCTATCTCGCGCTCTATCTTCTGGCGGGCGTGGCGGCGGCGGCGACGCAGGTGGCGGTGCATCCTCGATCCTCCGCTCCGATGATCGGCGCGAGCGGCGCCGTCTCCGGCGTCCTCGGGGCGTATCTCCTGTTGTTTCCGTTCGCGGGCGTCCACATGCTGCTCCTGTTCGGGTTCTTCGTCAGGGTCGTCCGCTGGCCAGCGCTCGTCGTGCTCGGATTCTGGATCGTCATCCAGGCGCTGAGCGGGATTCTCACGTTCAGTGAGGCCGCTTGGGGCGGAGGGCAGGCCGGCGGCACCGCGTGGTTTGCACATATCGGCGGATTCCTGGCTGGCATGGCCCAGCTGTTTCTGATGCGGGCCGGGCGAGTCGCTCGCCTATAATGACCGCGTTATGAAACGTCCAGCGCGGGTTCGGATCGACAAACTCCTGGTCGACAAGGGCCTGATCGAGAGCCGCGAAAAGGCCGCCCGGCAGATCCTCGCCGGCGAGGTGTTCGTCGACGGCCAACTAGTGGATAAAGCGAGCGTCCTGGTCGCTCCGGCGGCCGTCGTCGAGGTGCGGGCGCGGAGCCCTTACGTGAGCCGGGGAGGCGAGAAGCTCGCCCACGCGCTCAACCACTTCCAGATCAAGGTGGCCGGACGCGTGTGCCTGGACGTCGGCGCCTCCACGGGCGGCTTCACCGATTGTCTGCTCCAGAAGGGCGCCGCGCGTGTGTATGCGGTCGACGTCGGCACCGGCCAGCTCGATCCGCGCCTGCGGAAGGACCAGCGGGTCGTCGTCATGGAGCACACCAACGCTCGCGCGCTCGATCCGCGAGTCTTCGGCGACCAGCCCACCTTCGCGGTCATCGACGTGTCGTTCATCTCGCTGGAGAAGATCCTGCCCCCAACGTTCGGCGTTCTCGCCTCGCGCGGCGAGGTCATCGCGCTCGTGAAGCCGCAGTTCGAGGTCGGGCGCGAGCACGTCGGCAAGGGAGGCGTCGTTCGGGAGCCCGCTCAGCACCGGGCGGCGGTCCAGCGGCTTGCGCGGTATGCTGTGCTTCGAGGTTGGCATGTCCTCGGTGTCACCGCGTCTCCGTTGCGAGGTCCGAAAGGCAATCACGAGTTCTTTCTGCACTTCTCGACACACGGCCGGACCGCCAGCGATCTGGAGTCGATGATCAGCCAGAGCGTCGAGGCGCTTGCGTGACCCGAGTCGGGATCGTCGCCAAGCCGGACGCGCCCCGGGCCAGGGGAGTCATCGCTCAGCTCCTGTCCTGGCTCGCCGCCCAGGGGCTCGGGGCGGTGCTCGAGAAGGAGACTGCCGACCTCGCGTCGACTGACGTCCCCGCGGCGGCCGGCAAGGCCGAGCTGCCGTCGCAGGTCGACCTGCTGATCGTCCTCGGCGGCGACGGCACCCTCCTCTCGATGGCCAGAGCGGTCGGCGACCTCGGCGTGCCCCTCCTCGGGGTGAACCTCGGCGGCCTCGGCTTCCTCACCGCAACGACGCTCGAGGAGATGTTCCCCGCGCTCGAGGCGTACCTGGCGGGTCGGATGACCATCGAGGAGCGGATGCTCCTGGCCGCGCGGGTCATCCGCAACGGGCAGCTGCTCTGCGAGTACGCGGCCCTCAACGACGTCGTCATCACGAAGTCGGCGATGAGCCGCATCATCGACCTCTCGGTGTCGGTCGACGGCCGCTACGCGACGGCCTACCGCGCGGACGGCCTCATCATCTCGACACCGACCGGATCGACCGCGTACTCGCTCTCCGCAGGAGGGCCGATCCTCTTCCCCACGATGGACGCGGTGGTCCTGACCCCGATCTGCTCCCACACGCTGACCGATCGCCCGATCGTGTTGCCGGGCGCCGATCGCATCGAAGTCACCCTGCTGGCCGACCAGGAGGTCATGGCGACGGTTGACGGGCAGGTGGGCGTCGGACTCCGGGAGCGGGACACCGTCGAGGTGCGGAAGGCGGCCTCGCGCATCCGCCTCGTCAGGTTCCCGCAGAAGGACTTCTTCTCCGTTCTTCGCACGAAACTCAAGTGGGGTGAGCGTTAACGCTGTCTTCGCTCGGATACCGCTTGAGGCGGCCGGCGCGCTGACCTAGCATCGGCCTAGATGCTCCTGGAGATTCGAGTTCGCAACTTCGCCGTGATTGACGCCGTCACCGTCACCTTCCAGTCCGGCCTCAACGTCTTGACCGGAGAGACCGGCGCCGGTAAATCGATGCTCCTCGACGCGATCCTCCTGGTCCGCGGCGCCCGCGCCCAGACCGACGTCATCCGCACCGACGCCGAGACGGCGACCGTGGAGGCGGTGTTCGACGTGGCGCCACGCGGCCCGGCCTCAGCCGTGCTCGACGAGGCCGGGCTCGGTCTCGACCAGGGGCAGCTGGTGGTGCGCCGTGAGCTCGCTCGCTCGGGCCGCCATCGCGCGTTTGTGAACGACTCGCCGGTCACGGTCGGGCTGCTCGAGCGCCTCGGCGACCACCTGGTCGAGATCCACGGCCAGCACGAGCACCAGCGCCTGCTCGAGCCGGCGCGGCAGCTCGACCTCCTCGACCGATTCGCGGATACCGACGAGCTCCGCGATCGCGTGGGCGACCTGTTCGCGAAGCACCGTGCCGCGGGGGCCGAGCTCGAGCGGGCGCGGGTGGCCGAGCGCGACCGGGCGCAGCGCGAGGATCTGCTTCGGCTTCAGGTGTCGGAGCTCGATGCCGCGCGACTGCGGCCGGGGGAGGAGGACGAGCTGCGAGCCGAGCGCCGCCGGCTTCAGCACGCCGAACGGTTGTCGGCCGGCCTCGCCGAGGCGGCAGGGCTCCTCAACGACGACGACGGCTCGGCGATGAGCCGGCTCCATCGCGCCGCGCGCCTGCTGCGGGACCTGGCACGGCTCGATCCGGCGTTCGCCGTTCCGGCCGAATCGGTCGACGGCGCCGGGGCGCTGGTCGAGGACGCGCTCGCCGCGGTCCGCTCGCTGCGGGACAGCATCGCGATGACGCCGGGGCGGCTCGAGGCGATCGACGAGCGGCTCGACGCCCTCACGCGCCTCAAGCGCAAGTACGGCGACACCGAAGCGGCGATGCTCGCGTTCCGCGCCGAGGCGGCGAGCGAGCTCGAGCGCCTGGGCCGACACGAAGAAATTCTGGCCGAGCAGGAGCGCGTGCTCGGCGAGCTCGACGCGGAGCTTTCGGGCGCCGCGCACGAGCTCGCGAAGCGCCGCCACGACGCGGCCGAGCGATTCGCCGGCGTGGCGGCGCGCGAGCTCCGCCAGCTCGGCATGGAGCGCGCGCGCTTCGAGATCTCGGTGACGCGGGCGCCGTTCGCGGAGATCGGGCCGCGGGGGCTCGATCGCGTCGAGTTCCGCCTGTCGACGAACCCCGGCGAAGAGGTGCGTCCGCTCGCGCGGATCGCCTCGGGCGGCGAGCTCTCGCGCACGATGCTCGCCCTCAAGGCGATCCTGGCGCGCGCCGAGCGCGTACCCACCATGATCTTCGACGAGGTCGACTCGGGCATCGGCGGCCGCGTGGCCGCCGTGGTCGCGCAGAAGCTCGCCGCCGCCGCGGAGGGCCGCCAGGTCCTCTGCGTCACGCACCTGGCGCCGATCGCCGCGCGCGCCGCCCACCACGTGCGGGTCTCCAAGAGCGTGCGCGGCGGCCGGACGCGGGTCAGCGCCGAGCCCGTGACCGGAGAGGCACGCGTGGACGAGGTCGCCCGGATGGTCGCGGGCGATCGGGTCACCGAGACGGCGCGCGGCCACGCCCGCGAGCTTCTGGGCCGGCCGATCTCGCGAACGCGCCCTGTATAATGAGGTCGAGATGATCGATGCGCTGCTGAAGAAGATCTTCGGCACCAAGCACGAGCGCGACGTCAAGCGCATGATGCCGGTGGTGCAGGCCATCAATGGCCTCGAAGCCTCGCTGAGCCCGCTCGACGACGCCGGCCTGCGGGCGAAGTCCGAGGAGTTCAAGAAGCGGATCGAGGGTGGCGAGCCGCTCGACGAGATCCTGCCGGAGGCCTTCGCCGTCTGTCGCGAGGCGGCCCGGCGCACGGTCGGCATGCGCCACTTCGACGTCCAGCTGATCGGCGGCATGGTGCTCCACGACGGCAAGATCGCCGAGATGGCCACCGGCGAGGGCAAGACGCTCGTCGCGACGCTCCCGGCCTACCTGAACGGTCTCACCGGCCGCGGCGTCCACATCGTCACGGTCAACGACTACCTGGCCAAGCGCGACGCCCAGTGGATGGGGCCGATCTATCACGCGCTCGGCTTGACCGTCGGCGTCATCCAGCACGAGGCGTCGTTCCTCTACGACCCCAAGTTCGTGACGTCGGACATCCGGCTGACCTCGCTGCGGCCGTGCACGCGCCCGGAGGCGTACCGGGCCGACATCACCTATGGCACCAACAACGAGTTCGGCTTCGACTACCTGCGCGACAACATGCGGTTCAGCCTCGACGAACTGGTGCAGCGTGAGCTGCACTATGCGATCGTCGACGAGGTCGACTCGATTCTGATCGACGAGGCACGGACCCCGCTGATCATCTCGGGACCGGCCGACGAGTCAACCGACCTTTACTACAAGATCGATCGGATCATCCCGAAGCTCCGGCGGGCCGCCACGATCACCGAGGGGAAGCTCTCCGAGATCGAGGCCGAGAAGAAGGGCGACTTCATCGTCGACGAGAAGGCGCGCGCCGTCGCGCTGACCGAGGAGGGCATCGCCACCTGCGAGCGCCTCCTGAACGTCGAGAACTTGTACGACCCGCGCAACATGACGATGCTGCACCACATCCAGCAGGGGCTGCGCGCGCACGCGCTCTTCCGGCGGGACGTCGACTACATCGTCAAGGACGGACAGGTCGTCATCATCGACGAGTTCACGGGCCGCCAGATGCCGGGCCGGCGCTGGTCCGACGGCCTGCACCAGGCGGTGGAGGCCAAGGAGTCGGTGCGCATCGAGCGCGAGAACCAGACGCTCGCGACGATCACGTTCCAGAACTACTTCCGGATGTACGAGAAGCTCGCCGGCATGACCGGCACTGCGGAGACCGAGGCGGAAGAGTTTGCCAAGATCTACAAGCTCGACGTGACCGTGGCCCCGACGAACCGGGCGCTGCTCCGGGTCAACTCCCCGGACGTCGTGTACAAGACGGAGCGCGAGAAGTTCAACGCGGTCGTCGACGACATCATCGAGCGCCATCAGAAGGGCCAGCCGGTGCTCGTCGGCACGGTGTCGATCGAGAAGTCCGAGGCCCTGTCGAGCCTCCTGAAGAAGCGCGGGATTCGCCACGAGGTCCTGAATGCGAAGTACCACGAGCGCGAGGCGGAGATCGTCGCGCAGGCCGGCCGCGAGAACGCGGTCACCATCGCCACCAACATGGCCGGGCGCGGCACCGACATCCTGCTCGGCGGGAACCCCGATTTCCTGTCGAAGGAAATATTGAGGAAGCGCGGGCTCGACCCCGTCATGGCGGCGGAGCCCGAGCGCGCCGCCGCGTTTGCCGAGGCGCGGCGGATCACCGAGCCGGAGCACGCGCGCGTGGTCGAGCGGGGCGGCCTGCACATCGTCGGCACCGAGCGCCACGAGGCGCGGCGCGTCGACAATCAGCTCCGCGGCCGCTCCGGCCGGCAGGGCGACCCCGGCTCCTCGCGCTTCTACCTGTCGCTCCAGGACGATCTGCTCCGCATCTTCGGCTCGCAGCGCGTCGAGCGGATCATGGAGCGCCTGGGGATGCAGGAGGGCGAGCCGATCGAGCACAAGCTCGTGACCCGGGCGATCGCCACTGCGCAGAAGCGCGTCGAGACCCACAACTTCGAGATCCGCAAGCACCTGCTCGAGTACGACGACGTGATGAACAAGCAGCGCGAGGTCATCTACGGAATGCGGCGCCAGATCCTGGATGGCGAGAGCCAGGCCGAGACGATCGCCGAATGGGTCGACGAGCTCGTGGAAGGCACCGTCGACGGCTACGCGGCGCGGGGCGCGCATCCCGAGGACTGGGACCTGGGCGGGCTGACCGAGGCGCTCCACCGTCAGTTCGACACGCGGGTTGCGCCGGCGGAGCTCAACGAGATCGTGTCGCGCGAGGCGCTCGACGAGGCGGTCGGCGAGGCGGTCCGGGCGCGGCTCGCCGAGCGCGAGAGCGAGCTCGGCCCCGAGCTGCTGCAGGCGCTCGAGCGTCACGAGATGCTGATCGTCCTCGACACGCAATGGAAGGATCACCTGCTCTCGATCGATCACCTCAAGGAGGGGATCGGGCTGCGCGGTTACGGGCAGCGCGACCCGCTGACCGAGTACAAGAAGGAAGCGTTCGACCTCTTCGAGGACATGTTCGAGCGTATGAAGGCAGCCGTGATCGAGCGGATCTTCAAGGTCCAGATCGTTCGCGACGCGCCGATGGAGCTTCCGACGATCACGGCCTGGGCGGACGCGCGGGAGTCCCGCGGCGAGATCGCCGGCGAGCCGGCCCGGGCCGCCGCGCCGGCGCCGCGGACGCAGACGGTGCCCCGGACGGCGACCGGCGAGAAGATCGGCCGCAACGACCCCTGCTTCTGCGGCTCCGGCAAGAAGTACAAGAAGTGCCACTACCTCATGGCATAGAGGTCGATATCTAGGGTTTCGGCGGGTCCAGCACCCCCACTGCTGGTGCTTTTTTCTTTGGTTGGATTGGGTCCCCCGTGCTAAGAAGCTCCATGCGCCTCGAATCCGTCTCGCTGCACGGCTTCAAGTCCTTCGCGGAAAAGTCGGTCCTCAAGGTCATGCCCGGCATCACCGCGATCGTCGGCCCGAACGGATGCGGCAAGAGCAACATCTCGGAATCGGTCCGCTGGGCGCTCGGCGAGCAGAGCGCGAAGTCGCTCCGCGGTCAGCGCATGGAAGATCTGATCTTCCACGGCTCCGCGTCGCGCAAGCCCGTCGGCTTTGCCGAGGTCGAGCTGATCTTCAGCAACGACGGCGTGCTGTCCGTGCCGTGGACCGAGGTGGCGGTCAGCCGCCGTCTCTACCGCACGGGCGAGAGCGAATACCTCCTGAACAAGAATCCGTCGCGCCTGCGCGACATCCTCGACCTCTTCGCCGGGACCGGCGCCAACCCGCGCGCCTACTCGGTGATGGACCAGGACAAGCTCAACCACGTCCTGACCGCCAAGCCGCACGAACGGCGCGTGTTCATCGAGGAAGCCGCCGGGATCGCGCGCTACAAGCAGCAGCGCAACGAGACGGAGAGCAAGCTCGACGCGGCCCGCCTGAACCTCACGCGCGTGCGCGACGTCATGGACGAGGTGCGTCGGCAGCTGAACTCGCTCGAGCGCCAGGCGAAGAAGGCGCGGCAGTACAAGACGCTCCAGGCCGAGAAGCGGGACCTGGGGCTGGCGCTCGTCGCCGCGGACTTCGCCGGGCTCACCGGCGAGGGCGAGCGCCTCGCGAGTGAGCTCGTGCGGCTTCGCGACGGCGAGGAAGGGCTCCGCACGCGCCTGGCGGCGCTGGCGGCGCGCGAGGCTCAGGCGCGGGAATCCCTCCAGGAGAGCGAGCACCGCCTGTCGGATCTGCGCCAGGCGGTGTCGAAGGTGCAGGGCGAGCTCGAGCGGCTTCTCGAGCGCCGCGAGCAGATGGGCGTGCAGATCCGCGAGCTCGGTGAGGAGAGCCTGCGGCTCGACGAGGAGGTCCGGAGCACCGCCGAGCGCCAGGCGTCCATCGTCGGCGAGCGCGAGAGCGTGCGGCAGGCGCTCAGTGACACCGAGCAGGTCGCGGCCGAGCGCTCGCGTGCGGCGACCGAGTTCGAGGCCGCGCTCGAGCGTCATCGCGCCGCGCTCGCGCTCGAGCGCGACCACGCGGAGGCGCTGCGCCTGGAGCAGGCGCGGCTGGCCGCCGAGCGCGTCGACCTGATGCGGAGCACCGGCGAGCTGCGCGAGCGCGAGATCCAGCTGGGCCGCCGCGCCGAGCGGCTCGCCACCGAGCTCGCCCAGGCGCAGGCGGAGGCCGAGCGCCTCGCGGGAGAGCGCGGCTCCCTGGCGGCCGCACGCGATCGGGCGGCGGCCGAGCTGGTGACCCTCGAGGAGCAGCGCAAGCGGCTCCAGGAGCAGGAAGCCACCGCGGAGCGCCGTCTGACCGAGGCCGAGACGCAGCTCGCCGACGCGCGCGTCGAGCTGGCGGCTCGGCGCTCGAGCTTCGAGGCGCTGTCCGAGCTCGAGCACGCGCGTGAGGGCTACGGCGCGGGCGTGCGCGCGGTGTTCGCGGAAGGCCGGCGCGACGAGCTCTCCGGCATCGTCGGGACCGTCGCCGACCTGCTCGAGGTGCCGCCGGGGATGGAGCGCGCCATCGAGGCGGTGCTGGGCGAGCGGCTGCAATGGGTCGTGGTGGAGCAGTTCGCGCACGCGCGCGCGGCGGTGGCCTATCTGCACGATCACGCGCTCGGCTCGGCGACGTTTCTGCCGCTCGAGCACCTGCCGGCGCCGTCCGAGCCGGGCCCGGCCGAGGACGGGGTGCGCTGGGTTGCCCGCCACGTCGGCGCGGCCGTCCCGAGCCTCGTCCATCATCTGCTGGGGCAGGTCGCCGTCGTCGAGCATCTGGACGAGGCGGAGCGGCTCTGGCGCCGTAACGGCGTGGTCGCGACGTACGTCACGCCGGGCGGCGAGGTTCTCGGCCCGACCGGCCGGCTCCACGGCGGCGGGTCGCGGGCGGCGAGCGAGACGGAGCACTCGCTCCTGGCCCGCAAGCGGCAGCTGCGCGAGCTGGAGGCGGAGGTCGAGCGGCTCGCCGCGGTCGTCGAGACGGGCCAGAGCGAGATCGCGACGCTCGGAGCCGAGTTCGCGACGCTTCGGGAGCAGATCGGCGAGCTCTCGCGCGCCGTGCAGGCGCGCCAGGCCGAGCGTCTCGCGGGCGACAAGGACGTCGAGCGGGCGGGGCAGGAGCACGCGCGCGTGCAGCGACACGTCGAGACGGTCGAGGCGGAGTCGCGCCAGGTCGCGCGCGAGGCGGACGAGACAACCGCGACCCTGGCGCGGCTCAGCCAGCGCATCGCGGTCGCGCGAGACGCCGAGGGCGCGCTCGAGGCCGCGGTCGCCCGGGTGCGGGACGCGATCGAGAGCGCCCAGTCGGACGAGACCGCGCTCGGCGCCGAGCTGACGGCGTGTCGGGTCGATCTCGCCTCGGTGACCGAGCGGGTCGATGCCCTCGGGCGCGAGCTGTCGCGCCTCGACGAGATCGAGCGCGATCTGACGGAGCGTCTGGCCCAGGCGGGCCAGCGACGGACGCAGCTGGTCGAGCGCCGCGCGTGGCTCGCCGAGGAGCGCGACCGGACCGACGCCGCCGCCCGCGAGGTCGCCGTCGAGCGCGATCGCACCGATGCCGAGGCGCGGCGCGCGGCCGAGCACCACGAGGCGCTCGCCACCGAGCTGCGCGCCGTCGAGCACGAGTCGCGCGGCGCCGAGAGCGAGCTCGGGCGCTTGGTGGCCTCCGCGCACGAGATCGACATTCGCGCCACCGAGTGCCGCGTGCGGCGCGAGGAGCTCGGGCAGGAAGCGTGGCGCGTCTACGGCGTGGACGCCCAGACGCTGCTCGCGCACCACGATCCCGCGCGCGAGCTGGCGACGGTTCGCGAGCGCGTGGCCGAGCTCGAGGAGCGGCTCGTCGCGATCGGCCCCGTGAACCTGGTCGCCGACGACGAATACCGCGAGCTCGACGAGCGGCTGACCTTCTTGAGAACCCAGCACGACGATCTGACCGCGTCGATCAAGGATCTCGAGAAGGCCCTGCGGGGAATGACGCGCACGGCGCAGGAACGCTTCGTCCAGGCGTTCGAGGAGATCAACGGTCACTTCAGCCGGATCTTCGAGCGCCTCTTCGAGGGCGGCCGCGCCGAGCTCAGGCTCGTGGAAGCCGAGGAAGGGGCCGATCCGCTCGAGACGGGGGTGGAGCTGATGGCGCAGCCCCGCGGCAAGCGCCTGCAGGCCGTCACCTTGCTGTCCGGCGGCGAGCGGGCGCTCACGGGCCTGGCCCTCCTCTTCGCCATCTTCTATTTCCGCCCGAGCCCCTTCTGCGTCCTCGACGAGGTCGACGCGCCGCTCGACGACGCGAACATTCATCGTTTCCTCCGTGTTCTCAGGGAATTGACCGGCCAGACCCAATTCCTGGTCATCACCCACAACCGCAAGACCATGGAGGCGGCTGACGTCCTGTACGGCGTCACCATGGAGGAGCCCGGTCTCTCCACGCTGGTCTCGGTCAACCTGAACGCTCAGTAACAAGGTGGTGAAGAAGCCGGCCGGATACGCTACGCTCGAAGTATGTCGAGCGTCGGCGCGTACTTGCGCGGGCTGCGCCAGAAGCAGGGGATGTCGATCGACGAGCTCTCGCGGGCGACTCGCGTGCTCCACCACTACCTGGAGGCGCTCGAGACGGACAACATCGGCTCGCTTCCGGCGCCCGTCTTCACGAAAGGGTTCATCCGCGCGTACTGTCAGGCCATCGGCGTCGCCGCCGAGGAGGCGCTGAGGCTCTACGATCGAATCGGCGTGCCCGCTCCGAACGTGGCGAAGGTCCCGGTCGGTGCGGTTCGCGCCGCTGTTTCGGAGATCCAGCGCCGCCAGATCGTTCACGAGCCCGACTACCTGCCCACGACCCCACCGGGGCCCTCGCCGCAGGGCGAGCCGCGCGACAAGCGCGCGCGGGGCACTCTGTTGGTCAGCTTCATACTGCTTCTGGTTCTCGGCGTGGCCTTCTTCGCCGTCACCCTGGTGCTCCAATCGGGACGACAAGGGGACGACGAGCCGAGCGCGCGGGTTGCGCTTCCGCCGTTCCCGGGCGCGGCCGATGCTCCGGCCGAGTCGCCGGTGCCAGCTTCGGCGCCCGCCGCTGCGCCTGCCGAGAGTCCGGTGCCGCAACCTGCGGGGGTGAACCAGCTCGCGAAGCAGTCGTCGGGCGCGGCCCCGAGCGCCTCGGTCACGCCGAGCGCGCCGGCGCCGGGCGCCTCGCCGACACCCGGTGCCCGGGCCACGGCCAGCGCCCCGGCGATGCCCATCGCGCCTGCCGCGCCGAGAGTTGCTGCCGCGCCGAGATCCTCGGCGCCACCGGCGGCCGCCCCCACGCCGAACGCGGCGACCGCGCCGACGACCGCCACCGCCCCGAACCCGGCAACTGCGGTGCCGGCTGCGCCGGCGCTTCCGGCCGCGTCGTCCGCGCCCGTCACCGCGCCCCCGAGCGCGCGCGGGCTGGGCTTGCCGTATCGGCTCATCGCACGAACGACCGAGACGACGTGGATGCGTGTCCGGACCGAGGACGGCCGGACCAGCGAGGAAACGATCCCCGCGAATGAGATCCGCGAGTGGATCTCGAACGGCCCGTTCGTTATCACGATCGGCAACGCGGGTGGAGTGAGCCTCGAGCTCAACGGCCGGCCCATCCCCCGGCTCGGCGCCAGCGGCTCGGTCATCACGCGATTGGTCCTGCCCTCGGACAACCCGTGAAGTTTCTCTCCGCAGTGGGTGAGCGTCTCCGCGATGGGCTCCGCCGGTCGCAGGAGTACCTCGCCGGTAGTCTCGGCACCGTTCTGGACACCGATCGGCCCGTCGACGACGCGCTGCTCGAGGAGCTGGAGGAGCTGCTGATCGCGGCGGATCTCGGCGCCCCGCTCGCCGCCGATTTCGTCAACCGCGCGCGGGAAGAAGTCATGTTCGGTACCGTGACCCGCGCGAGCCAGCTCCGCCCCCTGTTCCGTCGCTTCCTCCTCGAGACCCTGGCGCCGGCGACGCAGTCGCTCAACCTCGAGCAGCATCCGGCGGTCGTCCTGCTCCTGGGCGTCAACGGCTCGGGCAAGACCACGACCGCGGCCAAGCTGGCGGCCTCGCTCAAGGCCTCCGGGAAGCGCGTGATCCTCGCGGCGGCGGATACGTTCCGCGCCGCGGCGATCGAGCAGCTCGAGCGCTGGGGCGAGCGCATCGAGGTCGAGGTGATCCGGCAAGCCGCGGGCTCCGATCCCGGCGCCGTCGTGTTCGACGCGGTCAAGGCCGCCACCGCCCGCGACCTGGACGTGCTGATCGTCGATACCGCGGGGCGACTGCACACCAAGACGAACCTCATGGACGAGCTGGCGAAGCTGCGTCGCGTGATCGAGCGGCAGCTGCCCGGCGCTCCGCACGAGACGCTCATGGTCCTCGACGCGCCGACGGGTCAGAACGGATTCGCGCAGGCCCGGATCTTTCACGAGGCGATCGGCCTCACCGGTGTCTGCCTGACCAAGCTCGACGGCACGGCCAAGGGCGGGATCGTCGTGCGCATCGTTCGCGAGCTCAAAGTGCCCGTCAAGCTGATCGGCCTGGGCGAGCGTCTCGAAGACCTCCAGCCGTTCGAGCCGCAGGCGTTCGTGGACGCGCTCGTGGCCGAAGCGTGACCGAAGGGGACACAGCCGAGCGCTTCATGCGGCGGGCGCTCGAGCTGGCCGAGCGCGGCCGCGGGCTCACCTCGCCGAACCCGATGGTTGGCGCAGTGGTCGTATCACAAGGCGACGTCGTCGGGGAAGGATTCCACGCCAGAGCCGGCGGCCCCCACGCCGAAATCGAAGCCCTGCGGGCGGCCGGCGCGCGCGCGCGGGCCGCGACCCTCTACGTGACGCTCGAGCCGTGCGCGCATCACGGACGGACTCCGCCCTGCGCGTCGGCGCTGATCGAGGCCGGCGTGGCGCGCGTCGTCGCAGCGGTCGCCGATCCCAACCCGCTCGTCTCGGGAGGTGGCTTCGCCCAGCTCCGCGCCGCGGGGATCGAGGTCGTCGTCGGTCCAGGGGCCGTGGAGGCCGAGCGCCAGAACCGGGTGTTCCTCACCGCGATGCGGGAGCGGCGACCGCACGTCACGCTGAAGGCCGCGATGACTCTCGACGGCAAGATCGCCGACCTGCACGGCGCCTCGCGCTGGATCACCGGAGAGCTGGCCCGCCAGCGCGCGCACCGGCTTCGGAGCGAATCGGACGCGATCGTGGTGGGTATCGGGACGGTGCTGCGCGACGACCCCGAGCTCACGGTGCGCCTGGGGCCGCCCTGGCCTCGGGAGCCGCTTCGCGTCGTGCTCGACACCGGCGCTCGAACTCCCGTCGGGGCTCGCCTCATCCGCGCGGGTCGGCCGAGCTGCGCCGTGATCGCCGTCGGCGCCGACGCTCCGCAGAAGCGCCGCGAAGCGCTCGCCCTGACGGGCGCCACGATCGTGACCTGCCGGACGCGGGACGGCCGCGTCGATCTGGGCGCGCTCCTGACGGAGCTGTTCGCTCGGGAGGTGCGCGCGGTGCTCGTCGAGGGCGGCGGCGACGTCCACGGCGCCTTCCTCGACGCCGGCCTGGTCGATCGCGTGGCGATGTTCGCGGCTCCGCTGCTGATCGGCGGACGGGGCGCGACCCCGGTCGTCGGGGGCGCGGGCCGCGAGCTCAAGAGCGCGATCCGGCTCGGCGGTCTCACGACGACGCCGCTCGGCGACGACCTCCTCGTCGAGGCCGACGTCGTCCGCGGCCCGCGGAGCGTCTGATGTTCACGGGGATCGTCGAGGAAGTCGGCTCGATCCGCGCGATCGAGCAGAGCCCGAAGCTCGCGCGCCTCGAGATCGAGGCCCGGGTGACTGTCGACGGGGTCGACGTCGGTGGCAGCGTCGCGGTGAACGGCGTGTGCCTGACGGTGATCGAGCGCCGGTCCACCGGCTTCGTCTTCGAGCTCGGTCCGGAAACGCTCTCCCGCACGGCGCTCCGCTACCTGGCCCCCGGCGACTCCGTCAACCTCGAACGGCCCCTTCGTTTCGGCGGCGCCCTGGGCGGCCACCTGGTCCTGGGGCACGTCGACGGTGTGGGAACCGTGGACACCGTAACCCGTGTAGAATCGACGGCGCGGGTGCGGGTCACGCTGCCGAGCCGCGACCTCGAGCCGCTCCTGATATCCCAGGGGTCGGTCGCCGTGGACGGCGTCAGCCTCACGTTGGCCGTGCTGGGCGATCGGAGCTTCGAGGTCATGTTGATCCCGCACACGCTGGCGGTGACGACACTTGGACGGCTGCGGCCGGGCCAGGTGACGAACATCGAAGCGGATGTGATCGGTAAGTATGTGGTGCGCTCGCTGGCGCTGAGGGGGACGACATGACCGGGTTCTCGACCATCGAGGAGGGCATAGAGGAGATCCGCCAGGGCCGCATCCTTCTCGTGGTGGACGATGAGGATCGCGAGAACGAAGGCGATCTCGTGATGGCCGCGGACCGGGTGACGCCGGAGGCCGTCAACTTCATGGCCAAGCACGGTCGCGGCCTGATCTGCGTCCCCCTGCTCGGCGAGCGCCTCGACGACCTGAAGATCTCGATGATGGTCTCCGACAACACGGCTCCCATGGGGACTGCGTTCACGGTCACGGTGGACGCCCGCCGGGGAGTCACCACCGGCACCTCCGCCTACGACCGCGCCGTCACGATTCGCACGCTCGTCGATCCGCTCATGCGCGCCGACGACCTGACCCGCCCGGGCCACATCCTGCCCCTGCGCGCGATGGGGGGCGGAGTCCTGCGGCGCGCCGGTCACACGGAGGCCGCGATCGACCTGGCCCGGCTGGCCGGCTGCTACCCCGCGGGCGTGATCTGCGAAGTTCTGGACGAGGATGGCGGGATGGCGCGCGTACCGCAGCTGACCGCGCTCGCCACCGCGCACGGCCTCAAGATGATCACGATCCGAGACCTGATCGAGTACCGGATTCACAAGGAAAAGCTGGTCCGGCGAATCGCGACCACCAAGCTTCCCACCGACTTCGGCGAGTTCAC
>WNEW01000054.1_pt1 | contig 46620 bp, 38 predicted proteins | sample 5399891 | NCBI WGS metagenome assembly WNEW01 (sample SAMN13153336, study PRJNA577476) | soil metagenome | isolation source: 40 cm grassland meadow soil pre-rain plot 5 | place: USA:California | collected 2015-09-08 | reverse complement strand
CACGACCACCGAGACAGTGAATGATCGAGCTCCAGTAGTTACGATTTCCACGGTCTCACCGAATCCTGCCAACACCGGACAGTTGGTGACGGCCGCTTTTACCGCCACCGACCCAGACGGCACAGTCTCCTCGATTATTGTCAACTGGGGCGACAGCACCACGCCAGACAGCCTCGCTGGCTCAGCCACGTCTGACACTCACACCTACGCGTCTACAGCCTCTTTCACCATCACGATAACTGCAACAGACAACAGCGGCTCAACAGGCTCCGCCACTACTTCAGAGACAGTAACCCCGGTCACGACAACACCCGTTAATCTTACGTTCCAGGTGTTCAACTTCACAGCCTTCCACGACGGGTTCGGCTCGTTCGAAGTACTGGTAAATGGTCATGTAGTTGACGTTGTCAACATCCCATTCGTCCGCAGCGCTACTATACCCAATGCGGATTCAGCTCCGGGCGCGAACAAGTTCGTCAACTTCGGACCCTTTGACATAACGGCGTTCGTAGTACAGGGACAGAACAACATCACATTCGTCAACCCAACCAGCAGCCGCTTCAGCCTGATACGAAACGTCATGATCACGCAAGGCAATACCATCTTCCTCAATGTCATGGGAGCCCGGTTCGTCTCGCCGGGCCGCCCGGTCACATTCACCTTCTCCAACCCACCCCTAACAATCAGATCATTCACAGCATCTAACAACAATCCCTTCGTCAAGCAAGACGTCACCTTCACAGCAACCTACACAGGCGGGACAGGACCATTCAAATGCCTCTTCCGTTTCGGGAACGGTAATCTGTGGGGCGTAAAGGGAAACAACGGGTCTTGCAGTGTCGCCCCTGACTATGACTTCCCCGGATCCTTCACTGCCACCGTGCGAATAACAGGTTCGACCACGGGCGACGATCAGCGAATGACCCTTCCCGCCAGCGTTGACGTCGAGCCCGACCCGGTTTTCACCACGACCAGCCAGGACATTGCAAGCCAGTCCGAGACCGCCAACAACCTCCAATCGTTCAGTCTCACGGTCACAAACCCCAGTAGCAAAACGATCCTCCTCCGGGTCGATGTTCTGGTCACCCGACCAGACGGAAGCCATACCTGGCTCATCGGTCAGTCATTCACCCTACAACCAGGCCAGACAACGACCTTTTCACTCCAAGCCTACCCACCCGCCGGCCAACATGGCACCTACGAGTTCAAGGCCGCGCTAAAGTTTGGCATCGACAACAACAGCGACGGTATCCTCCAGAACAGTGAGAAGATCGTTACGAGCGGCTACCTGTTCGGTAGCTTTACCGTACAATAACACTACCGAGTTTTTCGCCCCTTCACAATTTCTTTATGTATCCAACGGAATGGCTTGGTCTGTTATCAGAGAACCCCTCACTGCGAGATCCTTCAGCTGTAACGCGATCCATAGTGGTAGCCAATCGCTTCCCGCAAACTTTTCTCTTTCGCAAGATATTTTTCTCATAGCTTTTTCATTTCATGTAACTTATTCTTTGTCAGCCAACTATTATCTGACCCCCCGGGCTGGCCGATTTTCCGGTGCCCCGCCCTTCACGAGCTAGAGACTGCTGCCGTAGTAGATGGCGACGAACGCTAGGTCTAGAACGTTCACTTTGCCATCGTTGTTGATATCCGCCACTGCGTTCCAGTTCGCGCTCCCCGGTGTCGACCCGTACGCTAGGGCCACTGTCGCCAAGTCCACCACATCCACCGTATGGTTCCGGTCTACATCCGGGTCCTTGTACAATGCTATGCTACCGTGCATAAGCGTTGGATGGATTGTGCAAAAATACCGTATCGTTCCAGTCCCGTTGAACGAGCCCTCGACCGGTATCGTCGCATTGTAGCTCAACGTGCGCGTCAAAACGCAACCAGGCCCCGTCCCGACGCAACCAGTAGCCTTGATGCAACCATTCGATACAGGAGGCGTGCAGTCCGATTGCAATACGGTATTCGGATCAGTGCCCGCCCGGTAGAGAGCGAAGATATGGTCAAAGTCACCACTCACAGCCTTGATCGTGGCGAAGAAGATTACTCCCCTGAACTCTGTAAGAGCTGGATTACATGTTCCTGTGCCGTTTGGAGTACATGGATTCACGCTTCCGGGAGGCAGGGTCGAGTTCCATCCTGAGAAGAGGGCGAACAGCGTGAACTGCGCAGGAGTAGTGGCAGATACTGCGGCGACCTGTTTCAGCCCGAAATGGACTAGCACGAGCCCTGAAGCTATCAGAGCTACAAGGAATATGGCCTTCTTCAACCAGAAGACCTACTATCCACGGCGTAGGTTGGAAATATATTAATTTATGGTTTCGTCTGCAGAGTCTGAGCAGTCCTTTTTCCGCGCTTTGACCGGCGCCACAGAAACGACCCCGCCACCAGAATAACAGCTAACGCGATTCCAACTCCCGCGTATTCCAGTAGGGCCAATGGGAAAGCGTTTTGAACCCCGACAAGCGTCACGCTCTGGATAATGGTAGAATTCGCGATTGTAATCGTCGTCAGCACGGTCTCGTATCCCTGCTTGGACAGTTGAATCCTATAGGAGCCAGGCGGCAGACATGGAACTAGGACAGACCCTGTTGAATTCGTTGCCTTGTTCAACCTCGCCTGGCCGGGCGGTTGAGACAGTGAAGTCACGTTAGCACCGGCAACCACGTTCTTAGCGTCGTCGAGAACACTTAGCGAAAGACCGCCGGAGAAAGAGAGTATGTTCACGATATCGGTTGCCGAATTGCTGGGGAGCGAAGTATCATTCACCGTAACCGTGGCGCGCAAGACTCCCCTAGCCGAGTATGCATGAGTAGCGTTCTGCGTCGTTCCTGTGTTCCCGTCGCCAAACTTCCAAGAGTACGAGTAAGGCGGGGAACCGCCTGTTGCAGAGCTTGTGAAATTAACCCGCAGGGGAATGGGCAGGGAGCAGCCGCTCAAAGGCCTCGCAATAGCCGTAACGTTCAGGGTAGGCGGCTTAACTGGAAGCATGAGAGGATAATAGTCGACCCCTGCAGGACCAGTAACCGAGCAAGGTCTTCCACCGCTAGGACAAGGCCATGGAAGGTAGGTGTCCCCGACACCGTCGCCCGCGGGCCTACCTCCTGACCCATCATCAACCCCTGGGTAGAAACTCCAAAAGTTTCCCTGTTTGCTAGTGGCTCCATCGTTCCAGTAGTTAGCGGTTAGGTCCGAGCTACCGACGCCGAAAACCTGGATAGAATTGTGTCTAATGTTGTTGTAGTAGAAACTGTTTCCAGAAGTGGCTGACAAGTAAACTCCCGTAGAGGTGGATGTTGAATTATTGAAGTCAATATTATTCGCTATTATCTGGTTGGCGCTGGATCCTGAAATATATATTCCCGCAAGGCTGTTGTTCGCGATCGCAGGATTATTCGCCACGACGTTTCCCGTGGAACCATACCAGACGTCGATTCCCGACTGGGATTTGCTCAAGTAATTGTTCTTGATCTGGTTTCCCGTTGCACCGGCCAGGAGCACGCCAGCAGCATGGTTCAGAGTAAGATTGTTCGCCTGGATTGTATTGCTGAAACCGCCTTGGACGGCCACACCGTAAAGGTTCCCCGTAATCGTATTGTTTCTCAGAATCACATTGTTCGAGTTCGAAACCCAGGTACCATTCGACCCGGTTTGTGAAACAGTCGACTTGACAACAACGCCCGTCACAGTCACGTCCAAGGAGGATAGTATCGATATCCCGTTACTGAACGAATCAGGATCTTGTACAGTGAGTTGGGAAACCGAGACTTTGCCAGTAGCGTTGATGATTATGCCGGGACCAATGTTAGATGCGTTTATGATCACCGATTTGGCGGAGATACCCATCAACGTCAGGCTCTTGTTGATAGTAATGTTTCCCGGATAGGTTCCCGAAGGCGAGGGAGAGACGATGATAGTATCGCCTGAGCTGGCAGCGTTCACCGCTGCCTGGATCGTCGCGTAGTCCTGCGGAACATGAAGTGTGTTTGGATTCGACCGGACAAAGAACGACGAGTGCGGAAAAGAGGCCAAGAGTAAGATCATGCTGAACAGCAGAAGTGTTCTCGCGAAAATCCTCGAGTGCATCCTGTCCACTATGTCCTTACCCTTGACCAGCCCTTCTAGATTTATTATCCGTTATCTCGGAAGTGAATGGACGCATCGGGGGCGCGGTCGGGGCTTCTCCATAGTATTGTTCATTCGATTGTTTCCGAAGACTGGAACACATTCAGACACTGCCGCTCAATCCTCTTGCATCTGCTAGCCTGTGATATCTTTCATGCCAACTGTCCTTTCAACGATGAGGGTAGTATCTATGAGAGAATTGCTTTTGGGATCACGGCCTTATGCACGGTACTCTGTGTATAACCACAGGTTTCTTCGGATACAAGAAGCGTGCTGCCTTTCAGTAAGTCTTATATGAGTTCTTCAAGGAAGCTTCCGTTGGATAGACTTGAATAGACGAGTAATTACACCACTACTCATCGCAGTACTCAGCTTAATGACCGTCATCCCCGAAGCACCATCGCTACTTGTCCATGCAACAGGACCCGCCGTTGTCGCAGTTGACCCAGCGATATCTGCAGCCGACGTCGGAGGAAGCTTCACCGTTTCCGTCACCGTCAATAGCGTCGACATGCTAGTCGGCTACGATGTCATACTGAACTACGACCCCTCAGTCGTTAGCTGCACCGCAGCGAGCTTCCCAGTGATCCTTCCAAACAACTTCCCAGTTGGACTCCACAACTTCTGTTCCAACGGGACCGGCTCTGCCGAGGCGGCAGCAGTTTCCCTAGGCGGATCCTCAGCATCAATAAGCAGTCCAACCGCTGTGCTAGTGCTCACCTTCACACCGCTGCAGGCTAGTTTTGCAACTCTGCAAATTGCCCTCGCTCAACTGGCTGTACTTCCTGGTCCAACTATCGCGCCAGTTACGACTAGTGACGGAACCTTTGGCGTACCGCCCTCGCTGACATTCATAATACCAAACGCTACCGTGGCAGCTGGTCAGAGACTCAGCAGAATCAGCCATGGAGACACCCAAGTAACGCTCGTAGGCTTCGTACTGATGCTTTCGAGCAACGTTAGAGCAGGCTTCGGAGGCGTCACATTCGACGTCATCGACCCGAACGGTGTCGACACCCCAATCCAGTCCAATATTGCATTCGGATTCCCAGGCGACTCGCTAACAGTAACAGCAACATACACCTTTGACACATCCGGCTTCGCTATAGGAACCTACCACATCGTCGCAACCGTACTCCGCTGTACAACCTCAGACCCCTCAACATGCGTGAACGGGCAGACTCTTACCGGTCTGTTCTTCAAGCTCAAATCGTAGACAGCACGACCAGCCGACCAAAATCCCCCTCTTTCTCCTTTTTCTCGTTACGCGTCAGGTGACGCTCATGACTCCAAAGGCCTCGGCAAGACAAGTATCCCGCGCATTCCTCGTACTCTCACTCCTGATAATCAGCATGTTTGCCATCTTCCAGTTTCCAGTAGTGAAAGCCCAGACCTTCTCGGGACCCCAGCCGGTCCCCATGGGAACCACCCTTTCCTTCGACAGCAAGCTCAGATTTGTGGACACCTCTCCGGCTAATAACACGGTCTTGAAACGTGACTCCCTCGTCAAGTTCGTCGACCTTAACGCGAACGCCCACTGGGACCTTGGTGAGCCGGTGCTGTACGACTCGAACAACGATAGCATCTTCGAGTCTACCGAACCCGTCATTGCAGGAAGCGTCGCCCCGGGGGCTACGCTCAGAGCTGACCCGCTCGTCAAGTATGTTGACATCAATGGAGACAACCGCTGGGACGCGGGCGAAAGCGTCGTTTACGACATCAGCAATAGTAACCGCTACATCACAGGGAACCCGGTCATCGGAGGGACACCGGTCGTCCCCGGCACTTCTCTGACAAATGATAGTCATGTCAAATTCATTGGCCCAGGTTCTTCCTGGGTCCCAGGCAATCCCGTCGTTTATGACAGTAACAACAATGGTCTATACAGCGCGTCGATCGACCCCCATCTCAAATACGTTGATACAAACAATAACGGCCACTGGGACACAGGGGAATCGGTAGTCTACGACGCAAACCTTTCAGGTGTATACGCTACAGGCGACCGCGTTCTATACGGGCCAACACCAGCCGTTGGAACTTCTCTCAAGGCTGACCCAAAGATCATGTTCATCGATACCAACAGAAATAGCGTCTGGGACACAGGAGAGGCAGTTGCGTACGACAGCAACGGAAACAACATCTACGAGTCAACCGAGCCTCTTCTTCTGTCTGCTAATCCTCCGTCGCTCGTAGGGTTGAACTCTGACCTTAAAATCAGATTTGTAGATGCGAACAGTAACAACGTCTGGGACACCGGTGAAACAGTTGTCTACGACACGATCAACCAGGGATATTTCAACGCTACAATTGACTCGAAAATCAAATACTTCGATTCAAATGGGAACGGGATCTACGATCCAGGGCCCGACTCCGTGATCTACGACATATTCGGCAGCGGCATCTACAGGACCGGTGACACTGTAATTATTGGACCCACCCCGCCGACCGATGGCAGCGGGATTCTGACTATCGACAATCATTTTCACTTCGTAGACGCCAATCTTAGTGGTCACTGGGACAGAGGTGAGACTATTGTGTATGATGCGGACTCGGACCATATCTATGTGACCGGCGATTTGGTCGTGGTTGGATCTGCTCCCCCAAACGGCACGGTTTTGATGGAACCCGTCCTCTCTGGCGCGCGTCCGGCTGTCGGAACAGCCATAAAGTTCGATTCAAAGATGAAGTATGTTGAGACGGACGGAAACACCTGGTGGAACCCTGGAGAAGCCTTGGTCTATGACACTGACTCCAACGGTCTCTTTAATCCGTGCTGCGACACCGTCGTCGTTGGTATGTCCCCGCTAGGGGGCACTTTACTCAGCGAGCCTGTAATCGCCGGCACTACTCCCGCGATCGGGACTCTGCTGAAATCCGACCCCAATCTCAGGTTCATCGACGTGCCGAGAACGGGTCTGTGGAGCCCGGGAGAAACGATAGTCTACGATAGCAACAGTAATGGTCTCTACGAACGGACCGAGTCCGTCATAGCCAACGGAGCACCGGGCTCTGGTGCGTGGAGTTCTGGAGCGGTCGTGGTGTACGACAACAACGGCGACTCCACCTACGAGTCAGGGGAGACGGTCGTGTCCGGAACTCAACCTCTAAACGGGACCGCGCTTGGGAGCGACACTCGCGTCAAATACTTTGATTCGAATAACAATGGTCGGTGGGACCTTGGCGAAACGGTTGCCTACGACACTAACACTAACAACGTATACGACCAGGGCGATCTAGTCATTGCAGGACCGACTCCTTCCACAAGCCTCTTCCTGTCACCTTCAGCCTCCGTTGACTATCTCGGACGGATATGGCTGACTTGGAATGAAAAACCGTCTGGCTCGCTACTGAACCCTATAATCTACTTCAAGATGTGGAACGGGACTGCTTGGTCCGTCAAACAATCGGTCACGACAGGGTCGTCCAATGATGCGCAGAGTTTCATCACTCAACTGGTCAACCAGACGATGATGATCCTCTGGTCCTCCAACAGTACAGGGCATCCCCAGATCTTCTACCGGTTCTACTCAAGCACTGAGAATAATCCGCACGCTACAACCGGTCCCGTCCAACTAACCTCGTCCACCATGAATGACAAAGCGCCTTCCGCTGTTCAAGACCGAAACGGGAGGATCTGGGTGACGTGGTCCAGACAGAATTCTCAAGGCACTCTGAGCCAGGTCTATTACAAGTACTACAACGGAACCGGATGGTCCTCTGAATTCCCGCTGCCCCCAGCATCTGTATCAAATCTAGGCCAGAAAAGTCCGTCCATAACTCAGACTAGAGATGGTAAGATACGGATTTTCTGGTCGTCTAACGACACGACGAACCTAAACCTATATTATACAACGACGAATGGCACTGTCACAACTCTACCATCAACTGGTATTCCTGCAGGCTCTTGGACTCCGAAGACAGGCTTCCTCTTCAGCACTTCAAACGACGACGATCATCCAGTAACACTTCAGGCCCGGGACGGAACATACTGGGTCTTCTTCCAGAGGTCCACCGTCAGCCCTCCATCAGAGTACATTTTCTACGCTACGGCAACCGATCCTAATGGTGCAAGCTGGTCTCCTGCAACTCAGCTAACAACTGGAGAAGACACCGGACCCGCGGCGGTCCAGAACAGCGACAGGCGAATCTGGGTTTTCTGGAACAGCCTCATCTCCTCAAGCCTGGAAATCCTGTTCTCTAGCTCAAATCCGATCTCGGGAGTCAATGATGTAGGAGTCCGATTCCTCTCCGCCACTCCAGGGCTCGTAAGGTCGAACTATCCAGTGAACATAACAACAATAGTCTCAAACTACGGAGACTCGCTCGAGACTGCAAGACTGACGCTCGTGGCCAACAATACGAGCAACGTTCTCAAAGCCTGGAATCTCACACTGACCCCAGGCCAGTCTCAAACACTCTATTTTAACTGGACCAGCGCCCAGCCCTGGGGAAGATACACGATTCTGGCCACTCTCACAAATATTTCTCCCGCTGAGAATTTCGCTGGCAACCAAGGAGACGAATCCCTGGCGCTCTATCCTCTCAGGGTCTCTCCACCGGGAGACGCCAATGGAGACGGAAAGATAAACATCCTCGACCTAGCTCTCGTGGCTATCTGCTATGGACAGATGCCGACACCCGGTACCATGTGTGACCAGTACGTTGATGTCGACAATGACCCGGGGAAGCCGATTGGTGTGCTAGACCTGGCCCTGGTCGCGATTAACTACGGCAAGAGCGTCTGAGATTCCGGATTGGGCCTCCGAGATTATCTCTGGAAGTTTTGATGGTCCTTCCGATACGGTAAATAGAGTAGATGCTATATGGAAGTAAATACTGGACCCTGAACGCCTTGAATCGATCGCCGAAGAAGAACAAGAATCTCGGACTCCTAATCACGGTTTCCATGATCGTTATTCTCACAACTCTTTCTCTAGCGTCTCCAGCATTCTCGAATATCGGGCTGTCGAATGTTGCAAGACGAACCATTCAGCCGTCTGTTCCCAACCTGCCCAAGCTAGGTATTGACTGTGGGCTTGGAGCGAAAGAAGCAGTGGTGAACGGCACAGGTTTCCCTGTCGCTCCAAGCGAGAATGGAGTCTTCCAGACTAGTAGCTCATGTACCTGGATCGGCGATGTAGGAAATTATACCACGATGGCTCCTTCCGACAAGACCACAGAGCCTTTAGTATCTGACCAAGATGAAACATTCAGCACAGTTTCTCCGCAGATCGGTGGGGGCTTTACTGCCGATGTAGTCTACATACAGAATGCCACTTCAGCGATGAACGGTTTTGACATCTTTGTCTCGTGGAACCCGAACATCCTTCACGCCGTGATGTTTGACCTGGGAGGAACTAACTGGGCGGCCTTGTCTCCTTTCAATGCCGTCCAAACGATCGACAATGCTGCTGGTCAAGCTCACCTGTTGCAACTGGTTTTCGCAAGCTACGGCAGTAACTTCATCCTCTTCCGGCTTAGGTTTGATGTTGTTGGTATCGGGAACACCGGGCTGACTATCAGCCACGGAAGCCAAGGCGGTATCTTGAATCCCGGTCCTGTGGTTCATCAGATTATCCAGGGAAGTTTCGACAGCGAATCCTATTCTGATCCTGCTCACACGCTTAATTGGAGTGGAGGTTTCACCTTCTCGCTAGACCCATCCGGCCCTGGTCCGCTGATCACGTTTACTTCCACAATAGCTTGCACAGGATGCACAGGAACCTTGACTTATGGTTGGAATTTCAATACTACAAACACAGATCTGTTTAGTTCACAGATCAGTGGTAATCCTGCAATCATAGCAGCACCTAACGGCAATGCTTCGATCTTCGTAAGCCGAGTGACCCTGAGAGTTCTCGACAGTGCAACGCCTACTCCTCATAATGTCACAGTTGTCGAGCGTCCGTTCGCAGCAGCGATTCGAGGACCCAGCAATCTTGCAACTGAGACGTCAGGGACATGGAGCGGTTTCTGGCTAGGAGGGAATGCCAAGTACTCTGTGAAATGGAGGTTCTGCCCAGCCCCGGCGCCAGGCACTAACACCGCGGTATGCGCAAAGCCCGCTCCATCTATCACCTCTCAGCGGAGCCAGAACAATACACAAATCCTCAGCGGCGCTTCACCAGGTTATCATTTTTCCGGAGTCTACAACGTCAGCCTTACGGTCACTGACTCTGGTTTAGGACTAGTTCCACCTAGTGCCATCCAAGCTTACGGTCGAGTCAATGTGACCGGAGGCACCCCAGTGTTCACTGTCCTAACAGTGGTCAATACGCAAAATGCGACTGTAGGTTTCCCCGTCAAAGTCACCTCAAGCATTACGTACTCAAACGCGTACCCATCGGGCTTAGGGTTCCGGTCAGTACTCTTCAGCTACACGATTAAGTGGGGAGACGGTACCTCGTCAGTCGTAACGAATACCGGGTTCATCTCTCCCTACCCTGCCTCGGCCAGTCACAACTACACAGTCGCCGGGAGCTATCCCATCACGGTCGTCGCCCAAGACGGTGAAACCCCCCAAATTGGGGAGAGCAGTTTTGCAAGCGTTAGTGTTGCAAGTGTTGTCGCAGGGGACTTCAGTCTCTCCACGACGTCCCTTGTTACAGGTCAGTCGGTAACATTCACGGCGGCTATCTCTGGCGGTGTCCCACCTTACACTTATTTCTGGGACTACGGCGACGGGTCAACAGATACAGGCGCCTCGACGGCCCACGCCTTTGCCAAAAGCGGCAACTATACCGTAACGGTGACGGTCACTGATTCTGGCGGTCGGAAATTCTACAAGACCCACGTCGAAACAGTGTCCCAAGCATCCGTGGTGCCTCCTCCTCCACTGGACAACTCGACTCTAATCTATGCGGGTGTGGCAGCGGTTGTTATCGCGGCTGTCGCCGGCCTTCTCTTCCTCAGGAGGAGAAGAGCTCGACGTGCTCCCCTGACCTGACAAACGGTGGGAACGAAGGGTCCCGCATAGGAAAATTTTTCTGGACTCAGCGAGCGTCATCGCAAAATGCCAGTTCTTCACTTTCGAGTCATTTTCGAAAATTCTAATCCGCATAAACTTTTAAGGGTCTGATCGGCAGGCCTTCTCGAACTGAGAGGATTTCTGCTTGTCTCACCTTCCTGCCAAGCCAGCGCTACTATTGTTCCTTGGGATAGTGTCTCTGTTCTTGGCTGTTCCTTTCTTTGAGAAAGCTCACGGCCAAGGCAACCTTGCGATTGTGGGAGTGTTCAGCAGCACGTATGGTAGCGCGAACATTACCGATCCTTCCTTGACTATTGGGTCGCGATTCTCTGTTCAGGTCAACGTGACGAACGCCCTTCCTTTCAACGCGTACGAATTCGCTCTCTACTTTGACCAGAACTACATCAGCCTCTATTCCTACGATATCTCAACAGGCACAGTTTTCGATAATTCGTACAAGTCTCCCAGCAACTACAACAATACAGGTGCTCTGAGGTTGGCTGTCGTGAATCTTGCCACGACCACCAACAACCACGGGCTCTTCCTCGGAGGGTCGGGCACGCTTGCCAACCTCGTCTTTTCGGTACTGAAGGTCGGTGTTAGCCCTCTAGCCCTGGCGGCCGGAATGTCAGCCGCTAGCTACAGCGCTCAGCCTCCCGGAGGGCTCTGTCCTCAAGGATGTCCAACAGGGTCCCCGAACTGGACCCGTCTCATCGACGGGTACGATCAGATAAGGTATGGCGTTGAGACTGTTGATGGCTATTTCAAGAATGTCGCCGGCATGGAAGGTCCAACCGCATTATTCACCGTTTCTCCAACCAGTCCTCAACAGGGTGACATAGTTACCTTCAACGCGACAAAGAGCTTCGACCCCGACAATCAGCAGGCGCAGAACAAGGGAATCCTGAAGTACCTTTGGGATTTTGGGGATTCATCCGGGACCGCGAATACAACCTTGAACGTGGACATAACCACTCACGTGTTTTCAAATGGGGCCAACATATTCTTGGGCAACTTTTCAATCCGTGTGACAGTCATAGATCAAGACAGCGGTTTTCAGGGTATGATGGTAACGCTGCTAACTATTGTCCCTCCGCCGATACACTGCGTTGCTGTCCAGGGGATTCAGACCAACGTCAATCAGGTTAAGCCTGGGACGAACGTGCCATTCACGGTCGAAGTTCAAGACACCGGAACGTTCCGGGAAACCTTCAACCTGACTATAGCTTACGGGCCCCCTAACGCAACCCTAGCGGTAATACCAAATCAGAGTATCAAGCCGAATCAGATACTGCACTATAACGATACTCTGCCAACATCCCACTTGCCGGTCGGAATTTACAGCATAGTCGCCACTGTACAACTGGCCAGCGCCAAGAACTGTCGTGAAGGTTTGAATACTAGCCAACTCGGCATCGCCCCCACCGACACCACCACTCTGCTCCTTCAAGTGGTCGGAGGCGTTGCAGCTGTTGCAGCAATTGGAGTTGCCGTGGGATTTCTTAGACGAAGAAGAAATCTCAAGATAGAACCTCTTTAGCCCATCGGCTTCCCCCGTCCACCCCGGGGTATCCAGAGCGACCTTATTTTGGGATAATCTTAAAAGGAGGCTGGAGGCGAAATGGCCTTTTGAAGAAAAAATGCGAATAACTACACCAATTCTAGTTCTAATGCTAAGTCTAACTCTTCTCATGGCTCTACCAGGAACGTACAATCAGGTACGCGCAATCAACCAGAGCGGTCCTACTCGCTTTTCGGCTTACGGGCCTTTTACTCAGCAGTTGATCATGCACTTCTACTCCGACTTTGATGTCATGTTCTCTCACTTCCAGCTAGGTGAGATTGACGTCAGCGATTGGCCTCTACAATCTAGCTCCGACATCACCACTTTCTGCGGCAACGCCGACTTCTTCTGCACCGGTCCTCAAGCAGAACTTGGTTACTTCGGAGTCGACGTCAACAGCTTCCCTGCCTTCATGGGAATTGCACTACAGGTCCCAAGAACCACGACCCCGGCTTCATTCACCACAACCGGTACGGCTGCAGGCTGCAGTGCTGGTTTCGGCTCGTTGAGTATAACTCTCCGGAACCAGGAGACCGGCTCAAACATTCTGGACACGCTCAGCACTTTGACGGCGGCCAACCAGCCGAGCGGTTCACCATCGGTTACAGTTAGCGACTCGGGAGGTGCAACTCCGAACGGTGTCTACACTATCCCATGTACCCTTGCCGGAAGTTACTCTCTCCGATCCAACGTCTACAATGGAACCGGCGCAACTGGAACCATCGCGGTGAGTATCGCTAGTGCCGCGGTTACCAGTGGCACGTTCAACGTAAACTGGAACAGTCCCAGCACCGTCAAGCCGACGACAGCCCGAGCACTTCTCGGTGCTGCCTTCCACCACTTGCTAGACGATCCAGCCTTTGTCCGAACCACGATGACAGGCGTGGCCTCAGCGCCATGCGTATTCTGGGTTCCGGGACAAGGAGGTCGTTGCCCGATAGGCACTACCAGCGAATACTTGTGTCAGAGTGCGCCAGCATGTCCGGTTACGAATGCAGCAGGAGGCCCGGCCACTGAGGTGGACATTGCCGAATGTCAATTCGGTAATCATCCTTGGCTCAATGTTGTCGGCTGCTCCACTGGAGCAACCGGACACGATGTCGGTCCATACCACATTACTGATAGCACTGTGAACGTGAACTCTCGCTGGTGGAATCCAGGCACTACCGGTCTCGTTGCGGGCTACTCTGGCCACAACGATTTGCGGGCTGCCTGTGACGACTTCGTTTCCATGGGTCTCACACTATCGCCTTCAACCGCCACCTGCGACAATGTAGCCAGTGCAGCTGATCTAACCACAGACCCTGGAGCATACGCGCACATCGTGCCTAACGGCCAAATCAAGACCTATGTCAGAGTCAACTTTGGAAGACAACAATTCGGTCAGATCGTCGCTGACGAGTTGAACTTCCTCTTCGGAACACCTCAGAGTAGAGCTACTCAGACCGGTTTTGTTGGCACAGTATGCTACGATGCAAGGACCAGTCCATGCACCCAGTTCACACCCAAATACTACACCTTCACCCAAGTGACGCCCATCGTCTTCGAAGACACGTCGGTCTCCGGAGGAAGCCCGAGCGCCTGGCAATTCTACACGGAAGGCCAGGGCTTTGACCCCACTCCCGACCAGTACTTCCTCAACAGCCACAGTATCAACACTGGTGCGATCTGTGCTGGCACACCCGCCCTCAAGCCGAACAACTATCACTTCTTCTGCGAACCACAAACAGACACCAATGCCAACGCAGGCGAATTCGCCCCGACAGCCGCTCTATCAAGCGCGTTCTTCCAGAGAGCGATAGGTGACGATCTCAAGTGGAGTCATCACATACCAGGCTTCGCCTTCGTCGACACCTTCGCCGAGAACAATGGCTTCAACTTCCAACAGTGCACTACAACGTGCGTGTCTACCCAGGCAAGTATCGTCAACACTGTAGGCTTCGGTACGCTCGCGGGAGCTCCTTACTTTACATTGTTGAACGCTCGCCAGGTTCCAGGATACACAGCTAGCAACTCAGCAAATCAGCCCACGCCCGGCGTCATACGCCGAGGCTTTTCTCAGGACACCAGCAACCTCAGCCCGTTCACCGCCAACAGCGTCTGGGAATTCGACTTCCTCGCACAGGTCTATGATGCGATGCTCAACGCCAACCCCAACACTGGAGGTGCAGCCGCCCAGTTCATTGACTGGGGAACCACCAGTCACAGCGCCACCTTCAACCCAACCGAGGTTGGATGCAACTCTATCAACGGATGCGCTACCGGCGTTACTACCCAGATCTGGCACATACGCAACGACTGGAAATTCTCGGACGGCAACGATGTCAAGGCTACTGACGTAGCTTACACTATCATCGCCAACCGAGACGTGCCCAGCTCACTGCTTCAGTCCTACGTGCTGAACGTTGTCAGCGCTACAGGTCTCGACTGCGGGACCGGACAACCATGCAAGACACTCCAAGTGAAACTACAAGGCCAAAGCTCACTGTTCGAGTTCAACATCGGCGCCGTGCAGCTCGTCCTTGAAAAGTCACTGTGGGCACCCTATTGCGGTGACCCGCCGGTCGCAGGCGGAGTTTGCGCCAGTCCAACGTTCGACCCGATGTATCCGAGCGCTAACAGCCCGGGCATCGAAGTAGGACCAGGACCATGGTCATGCATTGCTCCGATATCTGGAACAGGTGTCACGGCAGGCCACGTCGGTGGTCCATGCGCTGAGACATCTACCGGTGCGCTAACAGGACAAGCGATAACTCGCGACGGCAGAATCCTCCTCTCGTACAACACTTTCAACGCACGATGCTGCCCAACCGGGCCGACAGCCACCAGTAGCTCGCTCTACAAGCTCAGCTATGCTGACCACAACAACGATGGAGTGGTTAACATTCTCGATCTGGCCGATGTCGCCTCTCACTATGGTACAACTGACCCATACTGGGTCAACTCGAACATTGCAGGAGGCACAACAGTCGGAGCAGTAGACCTGGCAACGGTAGCCATATACTTCGGACACGGCATTACCACACCATTCAGCCCGTCAACGCTCTTCCAGGTAGATCCGCAGATAGACCCGTTCTTCTGTGTCGCTGCTGGATGCTAGTCGAAAGAACCCTTCCAAACTCCCTCATTTTCTTTTTTCTCCGGTCGCAGAGGATATGCCGAACCACAAAACTCGGTAATAACGCACCGCAAACCTAAATTAGCGAATGTGGACTCCAACCTGTTCTGGGTGCAGTGAACACCGATGGGATTTCGCCTCTACCTGATTAAGCGTCTGATCAACACAGCGATCCTTCTGGTATTCGTGATAGTCCTAAACTTCGCCATCTTCGAGTTGCTGCCAGGAACGCAGGGCTCGATAGCGAACCTGATCCAGAACCCTCGCGTGTCCCCGGACTCGCTTAGGCACCTGGAAATCGTCTACGGGATTTGCAGTGGATTCGACGCTAGCGGAAAATGCATCCCCGCCAGTGTTTGGACCAAGTTTACGGTTTACTTCACTAGGATGATTACGTTTGACTTTGGCACTTCGCAGCAGACGGGAGACCCTGTTCTCTACGACATCGTCAACTCAGGAAGGCTCGTCAACACCCTCCTCCTCCTAGGAGTCTCCACGGCCATCGCACTTGTGATCGGAATCTTTCTAGGGGTGATTGCCGCTTCTAGGCGAGGCGGCTTGTTCGACAGCTCGTCGGTTGTAGTTTCCCTCACTACCTACTCTCTCCCAACATTCTTCATCGGCCTTGTGTTCATCCTGGTTTTCGCTGCAATCCTCGGCTGGTTCCCCGGAGGAGGAGTGACCCCGTCTACCACGGAATGGATCAAAGGCCAAGTGCCCCTTACAGAACAGATTCTCGTCAGAATGAAGTACCTATTCCTCCCAGCTCTAACCCTAACGATGTATTTCTATGGGGGAAATCTCCTCCTAACCAGGGCCACCATGACAGAGGCTTTGACGGAAGACTACATTACAACAGCCAGAGCGAAGGGACTGCCAGAACGAACCGTCCTCTTCAAACACGCCCTGAAAAACGCGTCTCTCCCCATAGTGACCAACGCCGCTCTCTCCTTCGGCACAATCCTATCCGGAGCCATAATTACCGAGACAGTTTTCAACTGGGACGGCATGGGATCTTGGCTCTTCAAAGCCATTGGCTGGCACGACTTTCCGGTCATGCAGGCGGTGTTTTACATCATCGCACTATGCGTGATAGGCGCGAACCTAGTCTCTGACATACTCTACGGCATGATCGACCCTAGAATAAAGTACGAGTGAGTTCGCTGATTGTCCCAGCCAGCCAGATTGCCCTTTTGGGTAGTTAGGCTAAAGAATTTCCTGGCGACCCTACTCAAGAACAAACTGGCGGCCACGGGCGTTGTCTTCCTTCTCTTTTTCGTGTTCATAGCCCTCGCCGCACCAATCTTGACTCCCTACACCCCGAGCAGAGACGTGGTATCCGGGAGATTTGATGCGCCCGCGTGGATCTCCTCTATTAACGGGCCCACAGGGTATAGCCAGAACCTAGCCTTCTCTGCCTTAAGTGCGAACCAGTCCGGGACCGGACTCAACGTCCAAAGATCAGCTCAAACAGCCACCTCAGTGGACCTCACAATCTTGTCCGCGCCCCAGGGAGGGATCATTCAGGTCGCCGAGACTCTGTCATATCCCTATCTCGGTCCCCCAAAGTGGATGGGTGGGGAAGCCAAGTTTACCGTCTCGGGAATCTCGGGCAAGTCGTTTGTCGTCTCCGGATACATAGAACGGGTCGGCGAGTACAAATTCCCCGTCTGGCTTCCGACAATAGTAAACCGCAGCGATACATACTCCCCCCACCCGTCAATTGACTCTACGGTCATAGCGTTCAATCAACAACTCGGCCTAAACTCGAACTTCGATGCAGCGACGTACATTTTCGCGCCGAGAAAAGCCAACTACAACTATGTGCTACAATTTACCCTTCCTCCAGGCTTCACCGGAGAAATTCAAGTGATCCAGTTCTCCCTGATCCTATACGGCAACACATGGGGCTTATTCGGCACCGACAGCCAAGGCTACGACATAACGACACAACTTGTGTACGGGGCCCGTCTATCCCTGATAATAGGCCTAGTCGCGACAGCGATAAGCATAGCGCTCGGTCTAGTGATCGGCCTTATGGCTGGATACTTGGGTAAGATTGTTGACGAGGTTCTCATGAGGTTCACCGACATGCTCTTGGTCATACCAACATTACCGTTGCTAATAGTCCTAGTTGCCACGATAGGTCCTAGCCTACTTTACATCATACTCTTCCTGGGGTTCTTTGGATGGATGGGCTTCGCCAGGGTCATCCGTGCCCAAGTTTTGACGCTGCGGGAGAGGCCATTCATAGAAGCGGCCAAGGCAGCGGGGGCTGGGACCGGCTACATAACAGTTCGACATGTTTTCCCAAACATCGTCTCCCTTACCTACGTGAGTTTGGCTCTTTCCGTCCCTGGGGCTATCGTGGGGGAGGCAGCTCTAAGTTTCCTAGGCCTAGGGGATCCAAACACCACGACTTGGGGCCAGATGCTGGGAAGGGCCAACAATGCTGGGATCAATACGGCAAATCTTGCCTGGTGGTGGATAGTGCCACCAGGGCTCGCCATAGCCATACTTTCCCTATCCTTCGTCCTGCTCGGTTATGCGCTAGATGAGATGTTCAATCCGAAGCTCAGAAAACGCAGATAGAAGTATGACTCCCAGCTTTCTCGACGAAATCCGTTACAGAATACCCAAAGCTTATTTTGGCGGGATAGCTCCGCTTTCGCAGGACCCCGTGCCAAGAAATCATGTCAGTTCTCCAGCTTGAAGGCGTCACAACCCACTATCGAACCCTAAGGGGATGGGTCAGGGCTGCCGAAAACGTCAGCTTTGAAGTCGGCAAGGGCGAAGCATTGGGGCTAGTGGGAGAATCTGGATGCGGTAAAACCACAGTTGCCTTGTCCATTCTAAAAATCCTACCAGCCGGTGCCAAGATAAGAAAAGGAAGAATTCTCTTCGATGGCACCGACCTTGTCCCGCTCAACGACTCCGAGATGAGAAAAGTCAGATGGAAGGGCGTGTCAATAGTGTTCCAGGGAGCCATGAACGCGATGAACCCTGTCTTCAAGGTCGGCGACCAGATAATAGAAGCGATCAAGCTTCACGAGCCTGACGTGACCAAAGCTGACGCGTACAAGAGAACTGAAGCCCTTTTGGAAATGGTTGGTGTCGATGCATCCAGAGTCAACAATTACCCCCACGAGTTCAGCGGAGGAATGCGGCAGAGGGCATTGATCGCTATGGCTCTAGCTTGCAACCCGAAATTGCTGATCGCCGACGAGCCAGGTACTGCCCTCGACGTCATTGTCCAATCGCAGGTCCTGCAGCTGATGAAAAGCCTGAAGGAAAAACTAGGTCTCTCAATGGTCATGATAAGTCATGACCTATCAATTGTGGCTGAGGTCTGCGAAAAGATCGCAATCATGTACGCTGGCAGTATTGTCGAATATGGCGACGTCGAATCCGTCTTCAAAGAACCTCTCCACCCATACACCCAAGGTTTGTTGGGCGCCTTCCCGAGCATCAAAGGCGAGAAAAAGAAACTCGTCTCCATACCCGGACAACCACCGGACCTCCTCCATCCACCGACCGGATGTCGATTCCATCCTCGTTGCCCCTACGCAATGGAGGTTTGCAAAAAGGAAGTCCCTGTTCTCCAGAAGCAGGGATCTGGAGAGCATACGGTCGCCTGCTACCTCTACTAAATAATGATCGCCCCAAGCTAGGGTTTTGAGTCTTGGAAAACCAAGTAATAATATCTGCTGACGGATTAAAGAAACATTTTCCGGTCAAGCAAGGTTTTCTTTCCACGGTTTTCTCGAAGAACATTTTGTCAGTCAAGGCTGTTGATGGAATAAACCTGTTCGTAAGGAAGGGTGAGATTCTGGGCCTCGTCGGTGAAAGCGGAAGCGGCAAGACAACAACAGGCAAGTTGCTACTGCGACTCATCGAACCCACGGCAGGCAGGATAGTGTACAAGGACAAGGACGTTACACACCTGTCCTCCCGCGAACTGAAGCCCCTCCGCCGTGAGATGCAGATTATCTTCCAAGATCCGTTCGAATCCCTAGACCCGCGAATGCTGGTCAAGGACATCGTCGCCGAGCCAGTCAGAATTCAGCGAGTGGCTAGGACAGATGACGAGGTCTACGAGCGAGTGAAGCAAATACTCAGGGAAGTAGAACTCCGACCTCCTGAGGAGTTCATGCTAAGATTTCCCCATGAACTCAGTGGTGGACAGCGGCAGCGAGTCGCAGTCGCTCGCGCTTTCATATTGGACCCAGAGTTCGTTGTGGCAGACGAGCCGGTTTCCATGCTGGACGTTTCGATCAGGGCAGAGATTCTGAACCTCATGCTCGAGCTAGTCCAGAAGAGGGGAGCATCGGTCCTCTACGTGACACACGACCTTGCTTTAGCAAGGCACATCTGTGATCGGATCGCGGTGATGTACCTCGGCAGAGTTGTGGAAATTGGCAGCACTGATGCCATCCTCAACCATCCTCTCCACCCCTATACCAAAGCCTTGATCGCGGCAGTCCCTGTTCCCGACCCCAATTCCAAACGGGTAGGCGAGGTGATTAGCGGCGAAATTCCCAGCCCGATCGATCCTCCGCCAGGCTGTAAGTTCCACACGAGATGCCCGTATGTCCATATCAGATGCACCTTCGTTGATACGCCTCTGATAGAGGTGGAGGAAGACCACTGGGCGGCGTGCCACTTGGTCGATTTGCCGACCAACGGGTCTGACAAAGCGAAAGCGCCCATCTCAAGCCTTGACCTGACGACGTCAGGCTAGAAGAACCGGGCCGCTGTGCGACACTACCAACTAGGGTAGGCATCCTCCCTGTATCTCAGCGGCAGTCGCCGAGTAGGGATACCAGAGATAGATGGTCCAGATTTTTCCGTTGGAAAGCGCAATGTTCCTGTTGACGCACCTTATCTGATCTTTATCATGATCGAACAGAATTGGCGGTGGGACAGATTGGTTCCAGTGAACATCACCGTTCTCGTCAACGAACTTGATCCGCGGGTCAGTTAGAAGCAAATGCCCCGTAGGGGGAACTACTGACCCTGCGATGATTACGTCGACCCCTGGATCATAGATGTTGTTGTTGTTCACGTCATACACAACTGTATCGCTACTCGCATCGTACATGCTATTGCCATTCTGATCGTAGTACTTGAGGAGCGGGTCCGAAAATAGGCTGGCACCGGAAGGAGGCGTAGCAACCGTTCCCGCTGAGTCAACTGGCAGTAGCTGATCAGTGGCCGGGTCATAAACGCCGTTATTATTCGCGTCATAGACGACTGGTTCCGCAGGGGCCGTGCAGTAGGTGCCTATCTGAGGGATGTTGACGTCAGATACACATGTTCGATTGAATGTCTGCCCCCAGATATTGAAAAAGTCGCCGAAGGTAAAGACAGCAATCTGATTTGACTGGATCCAAATCGTCCCGCTTGCGTCCCTAGTACTTAGCGGTGCGTAGCCAGGAGGCCCTAGGCTGTCCAGGGTATGGTTGGATGATCGGATTCCGCCAGGGGTGCCTATTCCCGAGGGTAGAGTATAGTTTACCCCTGGAGGGCGGTAATCATAGATGGCCAGCTTTAGGCGCCAGTCAATCGCAAGACCACCATTCCCGTATGGATTTCCGAACTGGAAGTAGACGAAAACTGAGACGATTGTTACAACCAAAACCAAGACTGCAAGCTTTGTTCTAGTCCCGGATCTTCTTCGAAAACCACTACTACTCGCCAAAGACCCAGCTCCACTATAACTCTCGATTAGTGTCCTTTAAGAACATCGGCTACAATATTCAACAGTGACGACACGTGTCTCACCGAATGAGGCCAATTTCAATCCTAACGGTAGGCATTCTAGTCGTGTTGATTCTCGCGTGTCAATCCCCTCTTCTGAAGGCCCAGAGTGTCCCGAATTCACCTGCCATGTCCGTCTCAATCTCGAACGGCGTTACGTCAGTCTCCATTCTCCTGCAAGCTAGCCAGAATCTCACTTCTCAGGATCGGTTTTTCTCACTCCCACAATTCAATGGACAATTAGTTGGCCAGAACGCCAGCACGGTGTCATCAATCGTTCAGGATTCCGTCAGGACGCTGAGTCCTCACGCAAGCGTAAGTAATCTAAGACTGGGCCTATCATCATCCCCTCCGACAAATGGGACAGTTCTACAGTGGTTTAACGTGTCTCTCCAATTCCAAGTAGGCGGGATCCAGACCCCCGAGAATGGCAATGAGAGAACTGACCTGTCTTGGAAGTCATTTGTCATTGCCTCCAACATTACCATTGGAGGGATCGAAGTAAATACCGTTGGTAGCACGTACATGCAAGCTGCAGCCACATATCTTCAAGCCCTTGAAGCCCCATCTCAAGGGACCTTCGCTTTCAGAAATCTGATCAATAACCGAGTCGTGACGGCGATAGGACTTCCATCTGCCATCTTGAGGATTCAACTATTGAACTTCACAAGGTTTCTGCCTCAGGTCGACACTTGGCAACAGAGCTACAATTTCACCTCAAGGTCTGCGACATGGTCGTTTACTGCCGACCCGAATCTTGGGCTTGTGGTCCAACAAACGAGTAACGAACCACACGTAACGGAAAAGGTAACGAGCGGCTTTTTCTATGTCCTTAAGGCGACAATATCGGCCCCCGCCAGGTCGATCGCCCGAGGAGACACGATACTCGCATTCTTCCAGGATACTTCAGAAGCACTGATGGGAACAGTCATAGTCGCGATACTAGCGCTCGGGTCTGCCACATATCTCTACGAGAGACGCACCCTGAAAAGTCGCAGTACTCGGAAGCCTAAGCATTAAGGCCCCCGAACTGAAGCATCGTGCAGTCTCGAGCCTATCCAGAGCCAGCGAGAGCACAAATGTTGTTCACGTCACAAGAATCTTCGGAGTCGGACTTTTCGTGTCCTATCGATCATAGTCTTTGGCCGAGTCAATTGATTGATTGAAAAATTGGTGCGGGGGGTGGGATTCGAACCCACGAAGGCCTTCGCCACAGGGTCCTAAGCCCTCGGCGGGCGTAAGTATGCCCACTGCCCATTTGACCTGGCTATGGTACCCCCGCTACGTGGTGCTCCGGGCGGGACTCTCCGCGGCTGAGGGCCGCTTTTGAACCCGCGATCAACGGCTATGGAGTTCTTGATTCTCCGCCGCTACCCGGCGAGAGCACGATTTGCCGCCTACCGTTCTTCGCTAGGCTAAGGCCGCTATGCTAAACCGGGCTACACCACCGGAGCATCGTTCCGGGGCCACTGTCGCATAGTCTTTTACCTTTTTGTTGGTCCAGAGTCTAGACCGGTTTGGAGTTTTCCCAGAGGAATTCGAAGTAGATCTTTCCGAATTTTACAAGCCCGGCGTGCTCGGAGGATATGGCTAAGGTGAGTCCCTTCTCCGGCTCCTCGCCTAGAAGGATGATGATCTCGTTGCTGTCTGATATCAACCCTCCTCCAAACATTTGCTCACGAACCCTGACCTCTGCCAGCCCCTTCAACTTTCTGATCGTATCCTTGGAAGTGAGACTTGGAACCATTATTGAGACTTTGATCCCATGATTATTCATGAGCGAGAGCAGAGGTGCGGCGACTGAGATCACGGACTCTGGAACTACAGGCATGGCAACCAGTAGTTCTCGCCTGGTTCTCCCGAGGGTCTCTTTGATTCTATCGAGAATGTTGTTCTGTCCTCTAACGATCCATATGTCCGGTCTCTCTTGGACTTCCTTTTTCTCGTAGAGAGGCTGCAGTTCTGACATCGCATCGGTCTGGCTCGACTTGAGAGTGTTCTCGATCCGGACCCTGGAAAATTCAAGGGCGGTCGAAGGAGGTTTGGCAAAATACTTGCTTGGCCTGCCTTGCTCTATTTCCACCCAACCCTTTCGCTCAAGATTTCCCAGAATTTCATAGATCTTCGAGTATGGAATGCCAGCAGAAGTGCTGAGCTGGCTGGCCGGCAACGGGCCGGCCTCCACTAACGAGATGTATGCCTTGATCTCGTATTCAGTCAAGCCAAAATCCTTCAAGGCTCTTCTAGTTGTCTCCGACACAGTCATCGTATTCGCCTTCGAGCGAGCTAGGACAGGAACCTCGTCGGTTCTCGGAGAGAGAGTGTAAATAGCGAGGAAGGCATTGTAATCATATTGCGATCGGAGGTCCTTGCTTTGCTTGATAAGAACCTAGTGATGGACAGGTTGAAAACTGTCCTGGACCCGGAGATCGGCCGAAGCATAGTAGACCTCAACATGGTTCGCGGCATCACAATCAACGACGGAAACGTTGACGTCAAGATTGCGTTGACCGTTGCACATTGTCCACTCGCAAAGACTCTCCAGACAGACGTGGAGAACGCCGTGCGAAAGCTAGAGGACGTGAGATCCGTAAAGGTCGAGACGACAACTATGACGCGAAAGGAGCTTGAGGAACTGAAGGTTAAGCTGCACGCGGCAACGGGACCATCGACTCCTCAAAAAAGTAGTTCCGTTGTCGGCCCTGGGATTGAACGTCTCGGCAGACGGGGTATTCGCAGCATAATCGCCGTGATTTCAGGAAAGGGGGGCGTTGGAAAATCCTTCGTCACAAGCATGCTCGCGTCGGAGCTGAAGAAGCGCGGATACGAAGTAGGGATCCTAGATGCAGACCTCACGGGTCCCAGCATTGCCAAAGTGCTAGGTGTGACGGGCAAACCTCACAAAGGTCCCAGTGGCAGCATCGTTCCTGTAAAGACCAAAACCGGGATCAAAGTGATGTCAATCAACCTAGTCTTGGAGGATCCCAATATGCCAGTTGTCTGGCGGGGCCCAATCGTCAACAGCGTAATCCGCCAACTCTACTGGGACGTTGACTGGGGGGACCTGCACTATCTGCTCGTCGATCTGCCGCCGGGAACCAGTGATGCACCCTTGACAGTCTTTCAATCTCTTCCCTTGGACGGAGTCATTGTCGTCTCTTCTCCACAGGACCTTGCCTCCATGATCGTGTCGAAAGCAGTGAACATGGCCAAGAAGATGGACGCACCGATCCTGGGACTAGTCGAGAACATGAGCTATCTAAATTGTCCTCACTGCGGCCAGAGAGTTAGTCTATTCGGGAAACCACAAGGCGAGAAGCTGGCCCTCGAACTGGGCCTACCATTTCTGGGCGCAGTTCCCTTGGACCCGAGCATAGCCCGGCTTTCGGACGAGGGGAGAATAGAGGACTATTCCAGCCCCATCATTACCGGCATCGCAGACGAACTCCGCATGAGGGCTACCAAACAGGTAGAACAGCTGACCCAGAGTCTTCCAATCGCTTGGTCTGTCGAGCCTGCATCGCAAGCATAGTCCAACATCCTCGTGAGCCTATCTCGGCCAGCGAATCTTTTAACCCAAGTCCCGCCTATACCTAGGCGAGCGCTAGCATGTCAGGGAAGAAAAGGGCAGTCGTTCGAAAGACGAACAAGAAGCATGCGAAGAAGGCGAAACCGGCCAAACGCGTGAAGCCCAGAGAGACTTCTAAGAAGACCCTTTCGAAGAATGCACCCGCCCAGCCATCACAGGTTATTCCATCTCCAGCCCGTGTCGAGCCGCCTGCCATAGAACGCTCTATCATAACAATTGGAACAATTCGCGGCGATACAGCTATCGGTGATCTTCTGGTCGCCTTCCCAAGGACAAGGGATGTTCTAGTCAGAAAGGGTCTGAGACTAGAAGCTGAGGATGCCGGAGACATCTACATGACCCTCGACGCCTTCTCGGCCATGAATGGGCTGAAAACCGAAAATCTTGTCCTGGACATAGTAGAGGTAGCCAAGGAACCATTACCTCAACCCCCTGTTTCCCAACTCGTTGCGGCACCTGCAACCTAGATCTCATGCCGGTATGTCGCGGTCCTTGGATTTTTCGATTGACTAGGCTAACTGGTCGTGTCTAAGACTGACTGCTCGCACCCGAATTCTGATCAGCGGTATAGTCCAAGGAGTTTTCTTCAGACGGAAGATAACTGAACAGGCGCGGCGACTCGGAGTTACCGGCTGGGTAAGAAATCTTCCTGATGGTAAGGTGGAAGCCGTCGCCGAGGGTGACAAGGAAAAACTCGACGAACTCATCCAATTCTGCCAGGTTGGTCCTTCCGGAGCTAGAGTTAAGAGTGTTGCAGTGGACTGGGCCGAGCCTAAAGGTGAGTTTCGAGGGTTTAGAATAACCCGCTAGGGTTCTCGGGCTCTTCTGTCATGGCTGAATGATCGAAGATCCGAACTCTTCGTAGTACTTTCGAGCTATCGCAACGGCGTCACTGCTGCGCTTGAGAAAGAAACCGTATTCCGGGTGTGAGTCGCCCGCGAACGAGGCTGCTTTCGAGAAATATTTGTTCACGCCGTCTAGGTCGCCTCTGTACAAAGCGATTCCGCCAGCAACCCTGTAAGCGACCTCTGCTCTCAGCCTATTCCCTTGGGCTTCGTATTCTTGAGCCTCCTTCAGAACCTGTTCTAGAGAGATCATGATTTTCTTTGGATCTAGGAACATTAATCGAGACATAGCCTGGTAGAGGTCGCCGTCCCCTCCGCTGAGCTCTCGCAGTCTGGTCGCCAATATAGGCTCTGCATTTAGGTTGGGAGAAGGATTCTCTTGTTTCGTCTTGCCAAAGCCTAGTTTCAAGGCGCGCTTGTTCTCCTACGGGAGTGCCCGGTAAGTCGTTTTAGTGAACAATTTAAGAATTGACCTGTCGTAGGACTCCGCTGGCGAGATGGATGCTAGGAAGGATTACTTGTGAGTTCTGAAGATCAGCTGATTAGGAAGAAGGATGCAAAAAATAAGGCCCGGCGTCGGAAGAGAGGGCCGTATAGGAAATCTTCGAGTGGAAGACTGATCAAGTATTAGGCTTCGAAATGAACTATGATGCCTCCCTTTCAGGGAAATGGACGGCACACCGGGCTAGAAAGACGCAGCCAGGCTAGCGGGACGACGAGCATTAGAACGTTACCATAACGTTACTGGTGGATTGGTATCTTTCGATACTTCGCAATGCTGCTGGCCTCGATGCTTACGGTTTCTGCACAGCTGTGGTGACCGAAACAAATCGTGCAGTGTTCCACGTCCCAGCTGGGGTCAACTCTCCTACATGTCTCGCACATGAGGCCGAGCGCGCGAATATCCGTGCATGCCTGACAGAACTTTCTTGAAACGTCAAGGGGGTTCGGGTCCCCGACCAGCGTGGATGCGATGTCTCTGCTGATCTGACGGACCTCGCCCGCATTTTCAAGGTCTATCGCTTCTCCTCGGACTTGGTGCCTGTATTTGCTGACCGCGGCTTGCGTAACTCCCAGTCTTTCCGCGACAAGTTCTTGTTTCATTCCGTAGCCTTCTATGAGCTCGCGGGCTATCATGGCGCGCAATGCTGGAATAACGGATTTCGATGCGACTTCGCACGGAATAATCAATCAGGGGCCACTGGTAAAACAGCCACGGAATCTATTTAAACATGACCTATGTCATAATCTTTCCTACGAGGTTCCCAAGAGCAAATTCGTCAATAAACAGTCCCGATTTCAAATCTGGAAACCATTCTGAAGTTCGCCGCGAAATCGCTTGGAGTCCGACGAAATGGCTTGGGGGTTCCAGGGGTTCTAGTAGAAATTCCGAACTGAGGCCAAGCCACGAACTGCCCCGATTCGACTGGAATCACCTGCAGACTAGAACTCGTATCTTCACCAAACGGGCATGTTCAAGGTTCTCAAGTCGAAGAGTAGAGGAGGATGTCCACTTTCAAGCCCAGGAGTAGTATTCACAGTTTGACCTGATCTCGTGCCGAATGCCCAGTCGCCTTCGAGCCCGGAAAAAGCCACCAAGGGAACCTATAAGTCAAAACAACATCGCTTGTAGTTAGGGGAAAATATGGTTACAGTCGAAGCTATTGAAAAAGAGCTTGAGAAGGTTGTCGATCCAGAGATTGGGCTTCCGATAACTGAGATGCATCTGGTTGACGAGATAAGCATCCAAGACAACGGGGAGATTTTCATCAAGTATCATCTCACCGCCCCGTTCTGTCCGCCCATCTTCGCGGAGGATATAGGGATGAACATAAGAACGCTCACTTCTCAACTCGAGGGTGTCAGGAAGGTTACCGTGGTCCTCCACGGACACGCACTGGCGAACGAGATCAATCAAAGAGTCAATCCAGGCTACACTCCACCTCCCGTCCAGCCGGCAACGGCTGCACAAGCAAAGTCATGAGCCAAACGTGGCCTCAGTACGTCAGGCTATGTTCCGTCGAAGGCCTCACCTAAAGGCGTCGTACAGAAAGGCTCCCAGCAAGCCTCCAAGGATCGGTCCAACAACATAGATCCATAGATTTCCGAGAGGAGCCAGACTGAAGACCGTTGAGGCTATTGTTGGCCCCCAAGTTCTAGCCGGGTTGAGGGACGCTCCCGAAATAGGCCCGAACATCCAGACTATGGCCGCTAGAGCAAGTCCTATGGTGACTCCCGCTCTGCCAGGGTCCGCCGCTTTGTCCGTAGCACCGAATATCGTGAAGACAAGAATGGCGGTGCCAATAACCTCGGCTAGAAGTACGGCACCGATGCCAAATTGGGGGCTCGGAATAGTATCTCCTAGAAATGTTGACTGCGCAGTTTGTACAAGATCTCTATTGTTGCTCGAGGTCCACAATGCTAGCTGGACGAAACCTGCGATGGTTGCGCCTGCAAGCTGGCCGAGAATGTATGGTGCCACCTTCCTTGATTCTATTCTCCGGGTAGCCCAGTGAGCGATTGTTACCGCAGGATTGATGTGGGCGCCGGTTAGCCGGCCAATGGTATAGACCGCCATCAGTAGGGCCACGCCGTGGGCGAGACCGATGAAGCCGAGACTTGGCCCCGTGATTCCTCCGCCCGTGATGGGGCTGTCTAGAAACGTGACGGCTGTTATTGTCCCTGGGCCGATAGTTGTGAGGAGAAAGGTGCCATAGGCTTCAGCTAGTGCTGCACGTCCCATTTGGTTCATGGGAAAGTCAATTCTCGCTGGTTTCTACGTATATAGCGCTTGTTTTGTCTTGGCCCAGCGATCCCCTTCCATTGTCCGGGGATCGTTCAGGCTCGCCTGGGCAAAGAATTTTCTATAGTAGATAACACTCTATTAGCGCGGGAATTTGACTGTAACCAACAGTTTCACTTGGATGATTGGCGGTCCTCAGGGCAGTGGAATCAACTCGGTCGCGGAGAACTTTGCGAAAGCCTGCATTAGAGGAGGGCTTCACATATTTGCTAATATCGAATATCATTCTAACATCAAAGGGGAACACAGCTACTACAGGCTCAGGGTAGAATCAAAAGCGCCTCGCTCCCATGTGGACTGGGTCGACTTGTTGGTCGCCCTCGATCGAGAAACGATATTTGGTGATATGAACAAGCCTCACCCGACTCATCGGGGTCATAGACACGAGGTTAGCCCTGGTGGCGGAATAATCTATGACCGCAGCTTGAACCTTACACCTGATTCTTTCGGGCGAGACGATATCAAACTCTTTCCCATTCCCTACATGGATCTTCTAGTTGACGCTCTGAAGGAGTTCGGGAAGGACAAGGAGCTCAGCAAATACCAGGTAATGGTCAACACCATCGCCCTAGGCGCCTCCCTTGGCCTAGCTGACTATGACTTCGATCTTGCGACAGAAGCTATCAGGGAAGGGTTCACGGGACGAAAGGCAGCGCTCGGAGATCTGAACGTCAGCGCTGCAAGACGCGGGTTCGATTATGCGAAGAAGAGTTTCGGTGAAGATGCCTTTCCGACAAAGCTGCGAAAGCAACCGCTGTCTGGAAAGCGGATGATGATCAGAGGAGTCCAAGCGGTGGCGATCGCCAAGCTCAAGGCCGGATGTGGATTCCAAACATACTATCCGATTACACCAGCTACTGATGAGAGTGAGTACTTGGAGTCTCATCAAAAGGACTACAACATGATTGTTGTACAAGCGGAGGACGAGATTTCCGCGATCAACATGGCGACAGGTGCCGCGCATGCGGGCCTCAGATCGTCAACGTCGACATCCGGACCGGGATTTTCTCTGATGGCCGAAGGTCTCGGATGGGCAGGAATAACTGAGGCACCTGGACCAGTTGTTGTGCTATATCAGCGAGCGGGTCCTGCAACGGGGCTACCGACCAGAACCGAGCAGGCAGATCTGAGATTCGCTCTCCACGCTGCCCACGGCGAATTTCCCAGAATCATTATCGCACCGGGAGACGTGGTCGAAACCTACTACGACACGTTTGACTCGTTCAACTACGCGGAACACTACCAGGTACCGGTAATCCTGTTGACTGACAAGTTTCTGGCGAGCACGTACCAGGACATAGTTCCGTTCAACGGCGACAGTCTAAAGGTCGATCGCGGCGACATGGTCCGAGAATCAGACCTGGCCACGGGCGCAGACTATAGACGCTATCGATGGACAGAACTAGGCATCTCTCCCCGAGCAATTCCTGGCCAGAAAGGTGGAATATTCTGGACAACTGGAGACGAGCACGACGAGTACGGTCACATCACCGAGGCACCGGATATTCGGATCAAGATGATGAGGAAGAGAATGCGAAAAGTCGAGCTAGCAGGACAAGTGATTCCCGATTCAAAGAAGGCGACCCTACACGGACCGAAGTCTGCTCCAATTACTCTCTTAGGCTGGGGATCATCAAAGGGCGCGATACTCGATGGAATGGAAGACCTCAAGAGCGATGGGATAGAAACAAACTTTCTACAGGTACGATACGTCAATCCTTTCCCAACCAACTTCGTCCAGCAAGTACTGGGGGCTGCAAGAAGAAAACTCGCTATAGAAAATAACTATTCGGCACAGATGGCAGGTTTGGTCCGTGAAAAAACCGGTATCGGAATGGACAACATCATTGTGAAGTTCGATGGTAGACCATTTTCCCAGAACGAGATCTATGAAGGTGTCAAAGACATAATAAAGAACGGAATCAAGGAGGTTACTGTATCGCATGCTTGAGCTGAAAACGTACCGGACGCAAGTTCACAACGACTGGTGTCCTGGCTGTGGAGACTTCGGAATTGTCAACGCGATTCAGATGACACTGCTGGAAATGCAGCTAGAACCGCACAGGGTCGCGATCTTCTCAGGAATCGGATGCTCAGGCAAGACTCCCCACTTTGTGAACGCGTACGGTTTTCACACGCTTCACGGTAGAGTGCTTCCAATTGCTACTGGCGCTCGCCTGGCTAACCCGGGATTGACCGTTGTGGCTGTGGGTGGCGATGGAGATGGGCTGGGCATTGGCGCAGGGCACTTCGTTAACACGGGACGGAGAAATCTGGACTTTACCTACGTCCTGTACGATAATGGGGTCTATGGTTTGACAAAAGGTCAAGCTTCTCCGACATTGCCGAAGGGCATCAAAACGAAATCGATGCCTGGACCGGCCATTGTTGAGCGCGTGAACCCGATTGCAATGGCTATCGCTTCCGGCTACACGTTCGTAGCACGAAGCTATGCTCTCGATGTGCGCCATCTCAAGCAGACTCTCCGAGCCGCGATAGAACATCGGGGAAGCGCGTTCGTGGATGTCTTGCAGACCTGTCCGACGTACAATGATATTAACACGAAGGAATGGTATGGGGGGGAGGACCTTCCGGTCAAAGTGCCGAGACTCTACAAGCTGGAAGATTCAGGATACAATGGCGCGGTCGCGGATCCTTCGTTAGAAGGAGAGGTTAACGCGAAGAAGGGAAATGCGCTGGTGAAGTCTTTTGAGTGGGGCGACAAGATACCGATTGGTGTCTTCTTCAAGATGGAAGTACCGACCTTTGAAGACCAGCTGGCACTGCGAATGCCCGCCTTGAAAGACAAGCCCTTTGTCGAACAGGACATCTACAACCGCGATATTACGCCGCTGCTGGACGAACTTACCTAGATCGGGAAAACCTGAGCCGTTCCGAAGCTGAGCAGGCTTCGACTCTCGTACTTGCGGCGCGAGGTCTAGTCGCTAAGACCCCTATTTTTCCGGGAACACTTTCTGTCTGGTATTGATAGTGGGCGGGACAGAACGGTCAAAGCACAATTCGGGCTTAGATAGATAGTGAGTCATCCTCGTCTACAGCCTGGATTAATCGTTGTAATAGATCCGCCTGTTCAGATCTTGAATCAGGGCTGGAAATGGGGCGATCATGGTGAAAAATGTCGGAGTCTTGAATCGGTGCGGGCGTCTATGACAGGTTTATCGAGACGTTCTTGGTCCGCGTGTAGAATTCTAACGAGCGTATCCCATTTTCATGCCCGATACCGCTGTCCTTGTAGCCGCCGAACGGGGTCTGAGGAAAAGTCACCAAATACTCGTTAACCGCTAGTCCACCAACTTGGAGACGAGCCGCGAGCTCATGAGCTACTTTCAAGTTGCTTGTCCAAACTCCTCCGTAGAGTCCGTAATCTGTCTCATTGGCCAAGGCAACAACCTCCTCTAAGGTCTTGAACTTGGTAATGCTGAGGACGGGTCCGAAAATCTCGTCACAGCCAATTTTCATCTTACCGTTGACATTCTCGAAGATGGTGGGTTCGACGAAATTCCCCTTCTGCAATCTCGGGTCGGTCGGCTTTTTCCCTCCGCAGAGAAGGCTAGCCCCTTCTTCGAGGCCGTCTTCGACAAATGCTAGTACAATGTCTTGGCGGGATTTCGAGGCTAATGGTCCCATCTCGCTGGTTTCGTCCGTGCCAGGCCCGACTCTTATCGCTCGGGTCTTGGCAACGAGATCCTTTACGAAGCTGTCGTACACATTCTCATGAATGAAGGCTCTAGATCCGGCCCAGCACATCTGTCCAGCGTTGGTAAAGATTCCTTCTTTCACACTCTTAGCGGCCTTCGTCAGGTCAGCGTCGGGGAAAACGATGTGAGGGTTCTTCCCACCTAACTCCAAGAGAACTCGAGTAACATTCTTCGCCGCGGATTCCATTACCTGCTTTCCAGTCTCAGCAGACCCCGTGAATACGATCCCGTCCACTTGCGGGTCGGAAACGAGGGCTCCGCCAACATCTGCGCCTGATCCCGTTACAATATTGATGACTCCTTTGGGGATGCCAGCTTTGAGCGCTAGATCTCCCAGCATGATAGCTGTTAGAGGCGTAATCTCAGATGGCTTCATGACAACTGTGTTCCCCGCAGCAATGGCGGGTGCCAAACTTCTCGCAGCTAGTGCAATCGGATAGTTCCAAGGAACAATGTGCACGGTTACTCCGAGCGGTTCTCGAAGAGTGTAGTTCAACCGTTTTGTAGGTACCGGTATGGTTTCTCCTTCAATTTTGTCGGCCAATCCGGCCCAGTACTCGAATGCTCTCGCCGCCCAAGCTACGTCACCCTTTGACTCTCGGAGAGTCTTGCCCTCGCTCAGAGACTCAAGTCTAGCCAGTTGTTCTGAACCCTCCCTGACTAGACCGGTGAGCTTGGTGAGGAGACGTCCTCTCTTGCTTGGATCGATGTCGACCCAGCCCGTCGACTCAAGTGCTGACCTTGCACTCTCGACTGCGGCTTTCGCATCTTGCTTGGTGGCTCGTGGAACCTCGGCGACAACCTCGTTGTTCGAAGGGTCAAGGATTGATGAGACAGCACCGTTAGAGCTGTCCTTCCACTCTCCGCCAATCAGCATCTTGTACTTCTGAATCTGAACTGTCAAGTCTGTACTCCAAACCGGGTGAGGCTATAAAAGAGCCTTCCCTAGGAAGGAATCGTTTGCGTCTTTATCTCGCGAGCCATGTTGATCAAAAGCTGGACTCTTCGATCAAGGTCGGGATATCTGCTGAGTAAGCCCTTTGAGTTGTGACCCACGAACAGCCCGGCACCTGGCCCAGGTAAGTGGGCATGATAGGCTGAATGAACTTTCAGCAAGGCGGACGCGAGGGCCAAGGGTTTTCCTGTGTATTTGACCGATGACTGGTCCGCCAAGAGTTCTCGTTCTCTATGAACTGCCGCCTCAACAAGATGTAGGATCGGATCAAAAGCAAAAGCCAACTTGGCCAACCTGGCGAATCCTTTTTCCTGAGAGTCGTTGTTCTTCAAATGAGATAGCTCGTGAGCGACGACCGCCTCAACCTCTGTCGAGGACATTGATGCGACCATTTCCGGGGAGACTGCCACAACGTTCCGTCCGTTGTTTTTAAGGGAGAAGGCGTTTCCAACTGTTGCTTCTCTAAGATCGACTCCTTGGATGTTCATCTTTCTGCAAAGATCTGCACAGGTCTCGCTCACGGTAGAGGCTGAGAGAGATCCCGCAATCATGCCTTCAAGCATCCTAGGGAACGCGAATTTCCTCGCAACAAGAGACAAAAGAGAAGCGATCCCGAGAGATGCGACCAGCGAGCTTCCGAATACGAGTTCTACCGTTCGTTGCCTTTGCCATTCGTATGAATCGAGGAAAAGGGTGCAAACGACAAGGCTGATTCCGAGAAAAGACCAAAAGAAAACAGAGGAGGATAGAATTGGATAGAGCATCATGGATCTTCGTAGAGGATTTCCCTTGCTCGATCGGTAAGCGATGTAGGAGGAGGCTTGGATTATCAGAACGACAGTTACAATTCCCAGGGTCGCTATTGAAAGAAAATAGGCGGAGTAAAGCTCCAGGCTTATCGTTGCCCGGACTCCCTTCGAACTTTCTCTTCCAGTCTCTTCAGATCCTCCTTAGGAATCTCATCCATGTAGTCGTGTAGGGTAGAGATTATGCTAGGTCCGAAGGCAGTCAGCAGCCTGTCGACGAATCCCTTCACGACACGACCTTTGACCTTGTCCTCGGAGTGGAGGCGATAGACGTATCTGGACCCTCCTCTGCCAACGGCTTCGTCCCGTGCCAAGATACCTTTCTTGTATAGACGATCCAGTGTCGTACTGATCGTTGTATACGCAAGTCCGCGTGTAGAGTGAAGGTCTTGGGCGACTTGGCGGGCAGAAGCGTTTCCCAGCCGGACAACTGTCCCGAGAACCGCTGCTTCTAGATCTCCAAGCTCCAAAGCTGAAGTATCAGTCAGCTATCTGCAATATCTAACTTTCTATTCCGGTCGGAGCTCGTTAGGTTCGGGTTTTCGCAGATATTATCGGGCGAGATTGGGGATTCAGATTCTCTGGACAGTTCTCTCGATATGCCGCTCGGAGGTTTCTAAGCATCTGCATTGCCGGAAACCAAGCGTCTCGCTCCATCGAGAAGTGGGGAGAGTCTTGCTGAAGGAAGAGGGGACGTAGGAAAACAAGGGCCCGAGTTGCACCCATGGGCTGATCGGGGAAGGTTGGTGGACTCCAGCTTCACCTTACCACCGTTCAAAAGCCTGGTAGTACCCTAGGCTGTATGATCGTGGTTAGAGATTCCCTAAAGCGTAGAGTTCTCGTTTTCTCAAACGTTAGTGGGTATATCTGTTGAAGAAGACGGCATACGCCTCATTACTAGTGTTAGCACTTTCAGTTATGTTCGTCCCGCTGTTCTTAGTCAATGTCCACGCAACCAACGGATGCATTACTACCTGCCGGCTCAAAGCGGACACGACCGTGCCGGCTGCAGACGGAATTGTATATGTTGAGCTGGACAACAATACTGGCTCAGTCTATTCCTTACCGCACACATTCTCGTTCCTAAACAATAGTCAGCATACTCTTACCGTTCTAAACACGACTCTGTCGGCACCCTCAGGAGCTCGCTACGTCTGGAATGAATGGACACATTCTAGTTTGCAGTGGACGCCAACCCTGATGATGCGGACTCCGATCATGCTCTTCAATTATACAGGATCGTCTGATGGCGGGCCGTTCACAGCGAAGTTTGACAAACAGTTCCAGTACACTTTGACCTTCAAGGATGTTGCGGGACAATCATTGACTCCTGCTCCAACTTCTGTTGTATTGTCAAGTAGCGTATCGACGATAACAACGTCAGCATATTCGGCTCAGTGGCTCTCAGCTACATCCTGGACAGTTACCTCGGCGACTTGGGAAGGTTACCAAGGAGCCCTGCTTGCCCCTGTGCCTCTTGACCTTTCTTCGGCTTCGGCATCAGTTGCTGTTACAGTAAGTGCTTACTCGGCCTCGGTCAAAGTTGTCGATAAGTTGAACAACCCGATTCAAGGAGCTTCCGTAACGATTACCTTCGCCAATGCGACGAGTAGAATGTTTACGACCGATAATCAGGGACTGGTTCAGCTAGGCGATGTTCCAATTGGGCCTTATTCGGCGCATGTTTTGTATCAAGGACAAGACCAGGGAACCTGGTCGGAAGACGCTTCAATCTCCGCGATCAGCACTATAGCTCTAAACGTAGGTGGGACTACCTCTGCCCCGGTCGTTTCAGCGATTGTTCTGTTGACAATATTCGGCGTGGCACTTTTTCTGATTCTCTTGGCGGTCAAAGTGCGAAGGACAGCGCCTCCCCCCAAGATCTAGTTTTTCTGGCATCCTCTTTTCTTCAAGACTTCTTCCCCGCCTCGTTTTTCTGCCTGACTTGAGCTATTGCTCGTGAAAATGATAATCCTTATACTAGCAGCCGATTAGAAACAGTATGCGTCGGGGCGGCATGGACGGGGAAAACCCCAAACAGAATGAGATGGCCGAAGACCTCGACGACATTGCGACGCTGATGAATCTTCTTGAGTTGCACTCTCGAATGAGGATTGAAACGAGCCATTTCGAGAATGAGTTAGACTAGGACCCGCTCAGGCCAGAACAATTCTCTCTGAATAATCCCCGAGAGCTAAGCTAACGCAACTGATGATCGGACAAACTCAGACCGCAATACCTGCTCTTCACGATCTCGGTCACTCTTTGATGCGAGTCTAGGTTACAATCCCCATTCATACGCCGAGGAGGCTCTGACAGAAAATAGTAGCTTCGACGGTTAACTTTCCCTTGGTGAACTCACAACTGGACGGTTCCTCTCCCTTCAAAGGATTCTATGAGCTCATAGGAGGAAGTCTGCCTGACTCGTCCTCTGTGCTAATCACAGGCGACCCGGGTAGCGGGAAAACCACTCTTGCACAACAGATTCTCTATGAGGAGCTTCAGAGGTCGAGGCCCTGTATCATTGTAACCTACGACACATTTCCTGCCAATATCCTCGAGAGAATGAGCCAGTTCGGCTGGGATCCAAGAAAGTACCAGTTGCTGAACAAGCTGAGCATTATGGATTGTTACTCAGCTACGGCGGGAGTTACCGAAGGAGTGGTTCCGCAGCCCTTCGACTTGACCAACGTTAGCATCCATCTTACCTCTCTAATGGAAAAGATGGGGAATCACCAAGTTACTATCATAGTTGATTCATTGATGCCTATTTTCAGCGAAACTGAGCCGAAACATGCCGTCAGCTTTCTTCAGAGTATTGCTGCCAAAGTCAAGAAGGTTGGAGGAAAAATGATCGCTACTCTCTCAACTGGGAGCGTGCAGCCGGAACTTTTCCATAAGGTTGAGAGTCTTGTGGACGGTGTGGTAGAACTGCGAATGGTAGAGGAACATCAGGTGTTGCGTCGATATTTGCTCGTCAGGAAAATGGATCGTCGGCAGATCATCCCACGACTCGTACGGTTCGATATCAAAAGCGGCATTGGGATTCAATTGCAGCTTCCGCGGTTCGGGTTTCTGCGGAAAAGGCCGAACGTGGGGACGATGATCGGCAGCTAGACGCGAAACGCGTTCTCTATTTGCAACAACGGATTGCTGTCCATTCTCAATTTCTTGAAAACGGGGATCTTTGTCGAGTCTCCAATTTGGTCTCCATTTGAAAGACCATAAAGTTGGGTCGCAGGGCAAGCCCATATCTATTTATTCCCCGAAGGGGTATGTTAGAGCAGAAGCTGCATGGCCGAGCAAAACTCGCCAGAATTTCCTCCTGCATTAGACCTCGAAAGAGAACTGACCAGAAAGGAACGGCAGATAGAGTATCTCCAGACGGAGCTCCGCAGATACCACAACCTCATGGAGGAGCTCAAGCAAGGTATGCGCCCGATTGGGACTATCGAAGAGGTCAAGGGAGACATGGCGCTGGTCCGGTTATCAGGCGGCCAAGCATTTCAGGTGAGCATACCTCCCGAGATTAGGGAGAAAGTGTCTACCGAAGTTGATGCGGTTCTCTCTCCCACCAAGGGGGTTATTGTCGATGTAATTGACCGGCTGCGCGAACGCTCGCTGTTAGAGTATCAAGTGGAGAAATCGCCTAAGGTTTTCTACGAGGATGTCGTTGGGCTGGAAAAAGAGCTTCTCAGTCTGAGACAGGCGGTCGAGTGGATACTTGACCCTCAAGTCCGAACCCGACGTGAGCAAATTATCCGCGATCCAAGGATGCTGGAAGAGGCTGGGTCCATACTCCTATTCGGTCCGCCGGGTACTGGCAAGACGTACATGGCGAAGGCGGTTGCGGGCACGATCGGCCAGAGGGGTCAAGAGACCAGTTTCTTGAAAATAGAGAGCTACGAGATAGTGTCGAAATGGCTGGGCGAGTCGGCGAAGAACGTCAAGGAAGTCTTCAAGCTCGCTCGAGAATCGGCTCCAACAGTCCTCTTTATCGATGAGGCTGATGCTATTGGACGTGCAAGGATGGAGGCGACAACGGATGCTGGAAGGGATGTTCAGGGAATGCTCAACCAGATTCTCACCGAGCTTGGAGAAGGCTTCCACGTCAACAGAAACGTGTCGGTCATATTTGCCACGAATTATCCGAGCGTCATCGATACGGCTCTTCTGGACCGAATCAAACGGATCATCTACGTTCCACCCCCGAGATCGATGGAGGAAGTGAAGCGATTGTTAGACTTCTACTGTTCCAAGGTTGAGCTAGACCCGTCAATCTCGAACTATAAGGGAGGATTGACTGATGAGGCGTTCGAGGGAGTATGGCGTACGATCAGGTCCAGGAAGCAATTGTACGAGGCCTCGATTCCTGAACGGGGAGTTACGGTTCGTGAACAGTATATTGTCACGCCTCGGGACCTCAAGAACATTGTCCAAGAAGCGGCGAGCGAAGCTTCGTTTGCAGGTGAACGCTGGGTGACAATGGACAGGATGCTTCCATTGTTCAAAAGCCTCGCCTCGGAAGATCGCGGCTCACGTATCTTCAGCTAGGCAAACCTCTCGGCTTATTACACTGGCTTGATGGTGGAGGACTATGTCCTCCAGGTTCGGCGAAGATCCTTTTGCCATTCGGGAACCTGAAGAAACAGTAACTAGACTCGAAAGATTCCTCACAACTCACCTTGAAGAAACAGGCGCAAGATGCCTTGTCGTAGGAATGTCTGGGGGTCTCGATTCCAGCGTCACCGCAGCGCTTTGTGCGCTGGCTATAGGTGGCCAGCGGGTTCTGGGCATTAATCTGCCGGAGAAGGAGACGAGGAATAACAAGGCTCTGGAGGATGCGAGGTTGGTCGCGTCGAAGTATCGGATGCGGTTCAAGATCATTGACATTACGCCGATTGTCAGAGCCTCTCAAAGTACGCTGGACGCGAAGAAGGCGAGGGGAATTCCTTGGGGCAATGTCAAGGCGCGGCTCCGCGCCGCGGTCTTGTACTACTTCGCCAACACTGAACATGGTCTTGTCGTGGGGACCGGTGACAAGAGCGAGATCATGCTGGGCTACTTCACCAAGTTTGGCGATGGAGCCTGCGACATACAGCCTCTCGCGGACCTCTACAAGACGTCTGTTCGTAACCTGGCGAGACATCTGGGTATTCCCGAGAGGATCCGCGTGAAAGCCTCGAGCCCTGAGCTATGGCCGGGTCAGACAGCGGAGAAAGAGTTGGGGCTCAGCTATGAGAAGCTGGACAGGATTCTCTGGGGACTCGAGAGATGGTTGACACCTGAGGGGATTGCGGAGGAGACAGGGTTGAAGCTGACGTTAGTCAGGAGAGTTCGAGAACGCTGGTTGAAGTCGGAACATAAAAGGCGCCCTCCTTTGGCCATGAAGCTAGGCTATCGGACACCAGGAGATGATCTCCGGTTACCTCGGCTCGAATAGCTCGGAAACTAGCACTCATGGGACGCGAGGTCTGGGTCGCTTAGACCCCCTATTTTCCAAAACCAATTCCCGTCCGGCGCTAATAATGGGCGAGACAGCGATTCAGGGCACGGTCTGGGCTTTGGTGAGATAGCGAGACTACGGGGTCTACCACCCCTTTTGGGAACGCTTTGCTGGGTGCCATCGGGGCGACCTCCCATATTCGAGATCAGGGCTAATAATGGGCGATTTTTGCTCGCGCTCGGGAAGAGTTCTCTATTCGAGCCAGTAGAACAGGTTGTCACGGGCGCCTTTTGCAACCTTCAAGTTCAGTTCCGTCCCGGGTTTCAACTGTTTCTCGTCTACTGAGGCGCTGATCGGTGCGAAGACGCGAAGCCCATTCGAGAGTTCTGCGAGCCCTAGAAGGTATGGGGTTTCGGGCTGAAACGCGGGTGGGGCGAAGAAAACCTTGGTGAAAGTGACCAGGTTGCTTTTCCCGTCGAGCACAACCCATTCGATTCCACTATGGCGATCGTCCAGGCAGTCAGCTCTTGGTGGAAAGTACGTTCTTCCACACTTCTTGCATTTTGTCGCAGCAATCTGCCCCTTCTCTAGATAGGATAGCAAGGGATTGATCTTGGTCTGGGACACATAACCGAATCTCCCGAACTTTTCAAAACCCAACCAGGCTACGCCCTCAATATGGTCACAGCGGAGTACATTCCTATTCCCCCGATATTCTGAGCGAGGCCAATCTTCGCGCCATCGACTTGTGTAGAGCCCGCTTCGCCTCTGAGTTGTTTTGCTAGTGCGAACAGCTGGGAGGCGCCAGTAGCGCCGACAGGATGGCCTTTCGATATGAGCCCTCCGTCAATGTTTACCGGAATCTTTCCTCCTAGTTCAGTCTCCCCTTTCTCGAGAAGTCTAGTTCCACCCCCAGGCTTTGCAAACCCGAGATCCTCATAGTTCAGAATCTCGGTGATCGAGAACGAGTCGTGCACCTCAGCAACGTCCACATCGTTCGGACTTATTCGCGCCATCTGGTAGGCAGCCTTAGCAGCGTTCTTCGTGACCTCGAAACTGGTCATTGGACCCTTACGTCCAGCCAAGGACATTGGGCTAGAGGCAAGACCGAGACCGGCAACCCATACTGATCTATCGGTCAGCTTCCTGGCCTTCTCCGCGTTTGCGATAATGAGGCATGCTGCGCCGTCCGCGTTCGCACAGCAGTCGAACAGTTTCAACGGAGCTGATACGGGTCGTGACTTGAGAACTTCTTCTATGGTTATCGGTTTCTGAAACATTGCGTTCGGGTTTTTCGATCCATATTTTCGGTTCTTCACCGGGACAAGGGCCATCTGCTCCTCCGTTGTCCCATATTTTGCCATGTGGGCGGTCGCGTACATCGCGTAGTATGCTGGCATCGTCGTCCCGAACGGAGATTCCCACATGACATCTCCAGCTCTGCCCATGAGTTCCTGGATCTCTTCATTGGAGAGTTCGGTCATCTTCTGGACCCCTACGACCGTGATGACATCGTGGAGTTTTGATGAGACAAGTGCCCATGCGGTGCGAAGGCCGACCGCGCTGGACGCGCAAGCAGCCTCAATATTGAAGGTTGGTTGAGGGTTAAGTCCGAGGTATTCCGCCACAACGCCCGCCGGCGACCGTTGTTTATCGTAGTGCGTGGCGGAGCAAACTACTGAGCCGTCTATTCTGGAGGACTCTATATCAGCGTCGTCAAGGGCGGAGCTATACGCTTCGAAGGCCAGTTCCCGGAGGGAGGCATCGCTTCTCTTTCCGAACTTTGAATGTCCGACTCCGATGATTGCGACGCGGCCCAAAACTTCTACGCTTCCTATGCCAGAGTTCTTACTTCCTCATTTAGAAGAATGTTTTCTGTGGTTAGGTAAAGAAGACTCGGATTCGAGGCATCTTACCACATTGCTTCTTTTGATTCCGCATACAGGAACGTGATGCCTCCGGTGGCGATCTTGATGCCGTGCCGGCCTGACTCGCGTCCGGCTGGGCTCTCTAACGCTTTCTTCAAGCTGTCCATGTTTTCAAACTCGAGCTCCACGACCTGGTAGAACGCGGGTTCTCCCCGCGGTGCCCCAACGATCTTGTGAACCGTGTATTTTTTCAAACCTGGCATTGCCTTCACCATTGGAACGTGATCTTTCCAGTATTGTTCATCGAAAAGCTTCGGGTCTTTCGGTTGTCCAAATAGGACTATGATCTTTGTCATTTGTTACGCCCTCCTAGAAACTCGTGGCTATTGTTTCGTTCTTCCGAACTTGAACCTCTTCGCCCTCAACTCCCAGTTCAGGTATTGCGGGCACCTTGATCCCCATCTCTTCGATCTCCGACCGTTTTTTCTCGATCGCTTCTCTCCAGTATTTCACCTTCTCTTCGAGAGTCAATACCCCAAGTCCCGCGTCTCTGGCTGCTTCTTCCATCTCTAGGTCGACCTTGTCGAAATCTGCGGGCAGGTGCCAAAACTCGGGCTTGTGCTGGTAGAGGAGGGGTGAGAGAAAGATGAATCCCTGTTTCATCTGGCGTGTTATAGTTTGCTTCTGCTCCAGTGTGAACTTCTCGGCCATGGCTCGGAGCAAAGCCATCGTGGCTACGAGGTGACGCGTCTCGTCTCTAGTTATGTTACGGAAGGTTTGCTGGTAGATTCCGAGTTTGCTTGTCTGACGCATCGCGTTGAAGATTGTTTCTGCGCCTATTTCCGCGAAGAAGAAGCCTGCGAACAGGATCTCGGGGGGTAGGTACTCCCACGCCTTTAGAAATCCTTCCCAGTAGCGTCTGCCGTCGTCGTAGAGGGCGGTTATGTTTCGCAGAGCCCTTGCCTCGAAGTCGGACTGTGGCTTGTATCCGTACGGCCAGTTGGGGCATAGTTTCTCACACGCTCTCCTGCAAACCTCATCATGTCGGCACTCATCGTATGTGATAGAGGCAAGCATCTTTTTTGTAGGGTCTTCCATGTTTAGCTCTGCAGCTCTTACGGCACCGAAGCCGAATGCTCCGATTCCGGATTTTTCGAAGAGGGCGAGTTTGGACATCCAGTAGGCTTGCGCTATCCGTTCCTTCGAGTCGAAGTTCTTCTGGTCAAGTTCGTCCCATGCAAAAGTTGCCGGGTTCCAGTTCTGGGCAAAGGACAGGTCGAAAGCCTTGAACATCCGATCGTTCGTAACATTCCAATTTCCGGGGAAGATGTTGAGGTCCAGTTTCGGACGAGTCTTCTTGGTCTTTCCCGGCACGGTCTTTCGACTCTCGCGATTGAGGAGCTTGTTACTTAAACGTGAAACTCGATAATGTGAGATGTCTCATTTTCCTGAGAACCTGGGCTGGCGTTTTTCCAGAAAGGCTTTGACAGCTTCCAGATGATCGCTGGTTTTTCCAGCGATGTCTTGATTGTACGCTTCGTACTCGAGGGCGTCGGAGAGTTCGAGGCCTGTTACTCGGTTGACAATTCGCTTGGACAGTCCTAGGGCCTTGGTTGGGCCGGTTGCAAGCCGGTGCGCAAGCTCGTCCGTGTGCTTGTCAAGTTCGGCGGCTGGCACGACTTTGTTGATGAGGCCGAGCTGTTCGGCTTCTCTAGCCGGGATTGTTTTTCCGGTCATGATTAGTTCGAGGGCTCTTCCGGGGCCGATCATACGTGTTAGGAAGTAGCTACTTCCAGAATCTGGTACCAAGCCTACTCCGATGAAGGCTTGTTTGAGGCCGGCCTCCTCTGAGGCTACTCGGATATCGCAGGCGAGGGCTATGCTCGCCCCACTTCCTGCCGCGATACCGTTCAAACGGGCGATAATCGGCTTCTCTATACTTCGAATGCGGGTTATGATGGGATGATACTTCTTCCGCAGATGATCTCCTAGTGAGGGGTGTTCTCCTGCTCCATAACGGTCTTTCAATCCTGACACATCTTCGCCTGCTGAGAAGGCTCTGCCGGCTCCAGTTATGACTAGACATCGGACGGTCTCGCTCTTCTCCGCTTCCTTGAGAGTTGATAGTAGTTCTTCTCCCATCTTGTCGTTTATCGCGTTCAGTGCATTCGGACGGTTTAGAGTGATCTCAGTAATATGGTCGTGTTCTATGACGATGAGTGTTTCGTGTGCCAAGGATTATCGTCCTTTGAAGTTCGGTGGCCGTTTTTCTGTGAACGCTTTCATGCCCTCTTTCATGTCTTCGGTCGAGAACAGGAGATAGAAATTCTTCCTTTCGAACTGTAGTCCTTCGTCGAGTGGGGTGTCGAGAGCTTTCAAAACGGCTTCCTTGGCTAGGCGCGTTGCTATGGGAGCTTTCTGGGCGATCTGCATCGCAAGCTTTCGCGCTTCGTCGAAGTATGCTTCGACCGGAACTACTCTGTTGACGAGTCCATGTTTCTCCATCTCTCTCCCGGTCATCGGCTGACCGGTTAGAACCATCTCCATTGCCCTATACTTTCCGATCGTTCTTGTGAGACGCTGTGTTCCACCTGCCCCGGGCATGATTCCAATGTTGATCTCGGGCTGGGCGAACCGTGCGGTCTCGGATGCGATGATGATGTCACAATTCATGGCTAGTTCGCAGCCTCCGCCGTAGATGTAGCCGCTGACCGCTCCAATAATCGGCTTAGCGATTTTCTTCAAGCGGTCCCAGAGCGCGAACTTGTTCTCCTCGATCAACGTGACGGGAGTCGCTTCCGCCAGTTCTTTGATATCTGCCCCTGCAGAGAAGGCGTCGTCTCCCCCGGTCAAAACCGTTGCCTTGATCCTGTCGTCTTTGTCGAAGTCCTCGAGTGCTTCTACCGTTTCTCGGATGAGTTCGAAGTTGAGGGCGTTGAGCGCCTTCGGGCGGTTTAGCCGGATTATTCCGATTGGCGGCTCAGTCTCGACTAGTATGTTGACGTACGGCAATAGCCATCAGAGAGTTCGTGGCTCGTGTTCTGTAAAAAGGGTTAGGATTTTGTCAGCGTTTGATCTGCAGGTACTCGTAGTATCCGCCCTTGCTCGCCTTCTTTCGAGCAGGGTCGCCGAGGTATCCTTGTTGGATCATCTCTCTCAGAAGCTTGGGCGCTATCCATTTGTTGTCGTTCGTAGCTCGTTGGAGTGATTCTATGTTCCGGAGCCTAGTATCGAGCCCGACAAAGTCGGCCAGTTCGAAGGGTCCCATGGGATGGTTGTAGCCAAGTTTCATGCACGTGTCGATGTCCTGCAGACTTGCGATTCCATCTTCGAGCAGTTTTGAAGCCTCCATGTAGAGCGTTAGTCCGAGGCGGTTGGCGATGAAGCCAGGCTCATCTTGGGCGAGGACGGGGATCTTGCCAATCTCTCGGACAATCCGAGACCCTTTCTCGACAGTCTCAGGCGATGTCGCCGGTCCTCGAATTATCTCGACGAGCTTTGTCAACTGGGCTGGATTGAAGAAGTGCATACCGAGGGCTCTGTCTCTCTTTGAAATTTTTTGGGATATTTTGTCGAGGCTCAGTGTCGACGTGTTTGATGCTATGATCGCGGCTGGCGGTGCTGCAAATTCTATCTTTTGAAAGAGATCCTGTTTAAGTCGCAAATCCTCGAAGGCGGCCTCGATCACGAGATCCGAATTCTTGCAAACATCGTCTAACTTGGGACTTGTCTTGATCCTTGCTAGAGACCCGCTTGCCTGCTCGAGCGTCAGTTTTCCCTTTGAGACAGATGAGTGGATTCCGTACGGGCCGTTTGCTATTTCGTCAATCCCTGTTTTTAGAGCCCGTTGGTCTTCGTCTGTGACCTCTACTTCATGTCCGTGTTGGGCGAATACTTGGGCTATCTGTCGCCCCATCATGCCGAAGCCGATGATCGCGACCTTCATTCCTGATCGGGACCTATGCCTTGGCTTTCTTTTTTCGGTCTTGTAGGATCTTGAGGCGCTCGGCTCTGCGCTGCTTTCCCTCTCTCCATCGTCGCTTCTCTTCAGGTGTCTCAGGGAGGACGTCAGGGATTTCGACGGGCTGTCCGTTTTCATCGATAGCAACGTAGGTGAGATAGGATGAGCCCGTGTGTGTAATTCTGCCCGTCCTTAAGTCCTCGGCTTCTATTTTGACCCCAACCTCCATCGATGTTGTCCCAGCGTAGTTAACGGAGGCTTTGAGGCTGAGGAGGTTTCCAACGTAGACGGGATGATAGAAGTCCATGCGGTCAATGCTTGCTGTGACTACCACTGTCCTCGAGTGTCGGAGGGCTGTGACTCCGGCTGCCTCATCGACCAGCTTGAGTATTGTGCCACCGTGGACGTTTCCCATCGGGTTCGCATCGAAAGGCATCATCTGACTCGAGAGAATTGTCTTAGAGGCGCTTACGGGCTTCGAGGGCCGGCTCATCTTGCTCACCTCACGGAGTAATCTAGAGAGACTTTAGCTTTCCCAGAACAAAACCTATGTTGTGGCATCTCGGTTCTCGATCGAGACTTGAAGATCTCTGTTGGAAGCGACGAGAAGACCGTTCTAACAGACTTTGTTGTCGAGGAGTTGAAGAGACGAGGTCACACCATAACCCTGTCCGGTCCGCTGAAGGGAGAGGCGATGGGCTGGCCTGACGTTGGAGAGAAAATCGGGCTAGAAGTGAGCAGCGGAAGAGCAGACCAAGGGATCGTCTTCTGTTGGACTGGAACTGGAGTTACCATTGCCGCTAACAAAGTTCCGGGGGTCCGAGCTGCTCTATGCTGGGACGCTGAAACAGCGAAGGGCGCGCGCACGTGGGACGATGCAAATGTGTTGGCGCTAAGTCTCAGAAGCACATCAACCGCCATTGCAAAAGAGATTCTGGACTCATGGTTTTCACACAGTGCCGTTACCACTGGAACTGACGCCGAGCTCATAGAACGAGCCAAGATGCTAGACGCAAAGCATCTTCGTTCAACAGCAAAATAGATCAGATGGTGGGGCCGGTGGGATTTGAACCCACGACATCCGCCGA
>WNEW01000051.1_pt1 | contig 47309 bp, 48 predicted proteins | sample 5399891 | NCBI WGS metagenome assembly WNEW01 (sample SAMN13153336, study PRJNA577476) | soil metagenome | isolation source: 40 cm grassland meadow soil pre-rain plot 5 | place: USA:California | collected 2015-09-08 | reverse complement strand
TGTCGAGAGCCTGAGCGAGATCGCCTGCATGGGAGATCCGAGCAAGTGAGCCGGGTCGAGCCGGGCCGGGTAACCGGTGTTTGCGGCGATCGCGAGCGCCGGGCGGAAGTCGTAGCCGGCGGGCGTCTGCCGCCAGAACTCGATTTGCCCGAAGAGATCGCGACACTCCACCGGCACCACGACGAGCCTGATCTCGCTCGGTACCATCACGCCGCCCGGCTTCAGGAAGCGCGCCCGAGCGTCCCCGAAGTACTCGAGGATGCCTGACTCCAGTCCGAATCGTCCGATCTGGTCGGCGAGAACCACGTCGACTCGCTCCGGCAGCTCCACTCGTGTCGAAAGCCCCTTGACGTGGGTGATTCGATCCTGAAACCCGTTGGCCGCAGCGACCTCATGGGCGAGGCCGATGATCGGCCCCTCGTCGACCGCATAGACACGCTTGGCCCCGGCGCGGCAGGCCATGAGTCCGAGGATCCCGGTGCCCGCGCCGAGGTCCAGCACCACGTCGCCGGGCGTGACAATCTCCTCGATAGCCTGCCGGAAGGCGGAAACGCGAGCCGTGTCAGCCAGGTACTGACGATGCTCGTCGAGGACGAGCGACATCAGACCGACCGCACCAGCAGTCTGACGCGCCTCCGTATCACAGGCACGGCATCATCATGGGGCCGCCGTCGCCGAGGGTCTGCGTGCCCGAATGCGTCAGCTTCTCGACGGGTCCGTATTCGATCAATCGGGGCTTCGCATAGGGCTTCTTCGAAGGTCCGAGCGTCGCGTCCTGAGTCGGCTCCTCTTTCATCGCATCTCCTCGGGGGCGAGCGCCGCGCCTGACGCGGAAAACATCGTCCTGTACCACCACTCCGTCGCGAGGATCATCCAGAGGGCGCCCAGACTTCCCAGATCGCCGCCGCGGAGACGGCGCTGCATCTCCCGCACCCGCTCGCCGCGCACGAACCCGTCGGCCTCCAGGCGGAGATGGCTGAATGTCTCCTCGGCGCCCTCGCGCTCGAGCGACGCAGCGTAAAGGTACGTGAAGTCGCCTTTGGTCCTACGGTGCGCCACGGAGGAAGGAAGAAGATCCCCCACCGCCCGGCGCAGGATGAACTTCGTCTCGGTGCCTCGCCAGCGTTGCTCCTCAGGCAGCGCCAGGGCGAACTCGATGAGCCGCCGATCGTTGAAAGGAAAACGGCTTTCCATGGACCGGCGCCTCTCGAACCGGTCCACCATTTCGTACTCGGCGGCGCTCCAGCCGCTCTGCAGCTGGCGGGAGATGGCGCGCTGGGCGAATGTCGGGAACCGAGCCGCGCCGACGTCCCGTGCCAGCCTCTCTTGGAGTCCGACGCGCCGAGCGAAGTCGGGCGCGATCCAGTCTGGGACGTCGCGGCTTCGGAAGCGCCGCACGAGCCGCTTGGCCGGGCGCGGAACCAGCGGAAACACACACCATCTGATCGCATCAGCCAGGCCAACCGGTGGACCGCCCAGCAAGTTCAAGGCGCGAATATCGTCGCGGACCTGGCGCGCGAGCGCGACCAGACGCAGTCGGCGGAGCAGATCGGCGCAGTGCGCCGTGTCGCCGGTGAGCCACTCGTCGCCGCCGTAGCCCCAGAGCGCGGTGCGGGCGCCACGTCGACGCGCCTCGGCGAGCAGGAGTCCCCACGGGTGCGTGTTGGGGAGATCCGGAAAGTCCCGAAGGTCGGCGACCTGCACGGCCAGCGAAGGCGGGTCGGCGTCGTCGGCACTCACATGACGCACCGCCAGCTCCCACACCGCTGCAACGTCATCGACCCAGCCCCGCTCGTCCGCGTCGGCTCGTGTGAAGTCGAGGGAGTACGCTTCGAATCCCGGTCCGGGTACGCGGCCCTCGCGAGCGAGCCGGGCGGCGACGCCGACGATCGACGAAGAGTCGAGCCCACCGCTCAGGAACACTGCGGCGGGGGCAACGCTGCGGAGCCGGCAGTGCACCGCCTCCCGGAGAATTTCGCGGAAGTGCTCCGCGTACTCGTCGTCCGAGCGATACCGGATCTCACGGCGCGGATCGACGTCAAAATAGCGCGTCGTGTGGACGCGACCGTCTTCGACGGTGAGGACGTGGCCCGGCGGCAGGCGCAGGATTCCGCGGTAGAGGGTCTCGCTGCAGTCGACCAGGCGACTGCTCAGGTACTCGCCCATGACGCCTTCGTTCGGCTCGGGGCCGAACGGCAGGGTGTCGAGCAGCTGACGCAGCTCCGAGCCCCAGATGAAGCTCTGTCCGTCGGCGAGGTAGTAAAACGGGCGGATCCCCAACGGGTCTCGGGCGCAGAAGAGTCGGCGGCGCCGGCGGTCCCAGATCGCGAATGCGAAATCACCGACGATTCGGGTGGCGCAACCCTGGCCCCAGCGGGCATAGGACTGCAGCACGAGCTCCGCGTCGGTGTCGGACCGAAGATGGACGCCCGCGGCTCGCAGCGATGCGGCGAGCTCCGTGCGGTTGTCGACCCGTCCGTCGAGAACAAGGCACAGTGCTCCGTTCTCGTCGAGCAGCGGCTGCTTCTCGGCAAGCGACTCCGGCGTCGTGCGAGAGATGCGATGCCCAAGGCCGATCGGCCCGTCTGTCCAGCAGCCCTCGCCGTCCGGGCCGCAGTGAGCGACCGCCTCGATCAGTCTCTTGAGAAGCGAGACGTCGGTCGGGCGACCATCCAGACCGTACACGCCGGCGAGACCGCTCACGGCGCGCGCTCCCGCCGCGCCATGGTCGCTGGAGCAGGCAGCCAGGCGGGAGTGCGGACGAGCACGGCGTAGCGTGCGGGCCCCGGATCCGCGACGACGATAGCGGCCCCGCCGAGCTCCACCCAGGCGTGTCCCTCGAGCGGCCCTTGGGTCTTCGAGACCCCGATGACCAGCTCCGCCGGCAGCCCGCGTCGCCTGAGGAGCGAGAAGACGACGAGCGCCTTCGCGAGACACGTCGGCCTCGGCAGACAAAAGCGCCCGGCAATCTCCACGAGCCAGGCGGTGCGCGCGATGTGGCGAGGATCGCCCTCGCCGTGGCGGCAACTCGCTGCGGCGAGCGCCTCGCCGAGTGCGATCATGCGCCGGAGCCCGACGAGCCTGAGACCGACGCTCACGGCCGGCAGGAGGCCCAGCGCGCCGGCGAGCACGCCCCAGTCGTTTCGGGAAAGGGTCGAGGCTTTGTGGAGCGCGCGCGACAAACTGGCTTTACGTGGACTTCGCAGCGACACGCGTCAGTCCTTTCGCGCACAGGTGGTCGACGAGCTCGAGGAGATCACGTTCGAGCACCGACGGAACGGCGTCGTATTCCGAGCGGAGCGCCTCGAACACGACGCCGAGGGATCCGTGGTCTTCGATGAGCCTCCAGGTCCGCGCGCCGACCGCGTCGAGTCCGAAGTAGATGCCCGTCTCGAGATTGAGGATCACGATCTCGCCGTCCAGCTCACGGAACGTGACGTCGGGATTGATCGTCACCACGGAGCTCAGCGTGGCTCTGCTCATTAGCACCGTTCCTCGCACCGAATCTTCCACACTCATGGGGTGAAATCAAGGATCGCGCAGGCCACCGTATAATCGGAACCTCGTTGACGGCACGATGGGGCCACCGCGGCGAGGTCGGAGCCGCCGTCTTGATGGTGTAGATCGTTCGTCGCTCACGAAGCGGAAGACGTGCGCTGTGTGATGATCGAGGTATGACCGCCACGACCCGATGGCCCGAGGCTCGCGCATCGTGCGGGCTCGTGGCCACGCCCCATGCGCTCGCCTCCGAGGCCGGACTGGCGGTCCTCGACCGGGGCGGCAACGCGGTGGACGCCGCCATCGCCGCGGGCGCCGCCATCGCCGTCGTCTACCCGCACATGAACGGGATCGGCGGCGACAGCTTCTGGCTGATCTACGATGCTCGCAACCGGACGCTTCGCGCGCTGAACGCCGCCGGCCGGTCGGCCGCCGCCGCCGACCTCGCGACCTATCGCGCCCGCTTCGGCGCGGCGATTCCCGTGCGCGGCGGGGCCGCGGCGCTGACCGTGCCCGGCGTCGTGTCGGGTTGGTGGGCGGCCCACGTGCTGAGTCGCGACTCGCTGGCCTCGTCGATCGCGTGGAACACGCTGCTCGAGGCGGCCATCGTCCACGCGCGCGACGGGTTTCCTCCGTCGGCGGGCCAGCGCCGCGAAACCGCCGACGCCGCAGATCTCTTCGGCGACGAGACGCCGGTCGATCTCCGGGACAGACTCTGGCGCATCTTCCATCCCGACCTTCTGAGGCGCGAACGCTTCGTGCAACCCGATCTCGCGTCGACCCTCGAAGAGATCGCTCGAAGCGGGGGCGACACATTCTACCGGGGCGCGCTCGCCAGGCGGCTCGCGCGGGGCGCGAGCGCCGCCGGCAGTCCGCTGACGGCCGACGACCTCGCTCGGCACCAACCCGAGTGGGTCGAGCCGCTGCGCGTTCCCTACCGGGGCGGAGAGGCCGCCAGCTTTCCGCCGCCGACGCAAGGATTCGCCGCGCTCGCGATCCTGTCCTTGCTCGAGGGCTTCGACATCGCGTCCCTCGCCGAGGCCGACTACGTGCACGTCGTCGTCGAGGCGACGAAGCTCGCATTCGAGGACCGCGACCGCTACCTCGCAGACCCGACGGTGGCCTCGGTGCCGGTCGCGCGCTGTCTCGACCCGGCGCGGCTCGCCGAGCGGCGGCGACGGATCTCGCGGCGCGCCGCCATGCCGGCAACCGGGCCGGCCGCGACGGGCGATACGATCGCGATCGTGACGGCGGACGCGCATGGGAACGCGGTGTCGTTGATCCAGAGCCTCTACTGGGAATTCGGCTCGGGCGTGATCGCCGGCGACACCGGGATCCTCCTCCAGAACCGCGGCGCGTTCTTCTCGCTCGACCCGGGCCACGTGAACCGCCTGGCGCCGCGCAAGCAGACCGCGCACACCTTGATTCCGTCCATGTATCTCGTCGACGGACGGCCGCGCCTCGTCTACGGCACGATGGGCGGCGAGGGCCAGCCGCAGACGCAGGCCGCCCTGGTCACGCGCGTGGTCGACCGCGGGCTCGGTCCCCAGGCAGCGGTCGAGGCGCCGAGGTGGCTCTTCGGCCGCACCTGGGGCGAGGAAACGCGCTCGCTGAGGCTCGAGGATCGGTTCGGCGACGACGTCCGCGAGGCGCTACGCGAGCGCGGCCACGAGGTGGAAGTCGTCGAGGCCTGGAGCGATCTGATGGGGCACGCCCAGCTCATTCGCATCGATCAGGCCGGACTCACCGGCGCGTCCGATCCGCGCGCCGACGGTGCCGCGCTCGGCTTCTAGCGGAGAGGCAGCTCGCGCGCGAAGACGGTGAACGGGGAGCGGCGCGCCGCCTCGAGTGCCTGGCGGATCTGCGGCTCGCCTCGGCCCGCGCCCTGGCGCAGCAGGGTCTCGAAGAACCCGACGTAGAACGCGTCCGGCTCGACCACGACCGCAACTCGGGCGCGCGTAGCGGGCGCGTCGAGCTTCATTAGACGGAAGCATGATAGCGTGCGAAGACTGCTGTACAGTATGAGACCGTAGTCATCCTGACCGCTTCCCGGAGAGCCTGTGGATCCGTATCGCCTGCCTCGACACGTGCGACCGACCCGTTACGATCTGCGCCTCGAGTCCGATCTGGCGACGTTGACCTTCACGGGCGACGAGACCGTCACGCTCGAGGTGGAGGAGCCGACCGCCGAGATCGTCCTCAACGCCGTCGACCTCGCCTTCGGGGAGGCGACGCTCACCAACGCGCGCGGCGAGACCCTCCGGGGCACGCCGATCGTCGACGAGGCGACCGAGCGCTGCCGCATCACGTTGCCGTCCGAGATCGCGCCGGGCACCTGGCGGCTCGGGCTCGCGTTCACCGGCACCCTCAACGACAAGCTGCGCGGCTTCTACCGGTCGAGCTACAAGGATCCGACCGGCGAGCAGCGGCTCATGGCCGCCACGCAGTTCGAGGCGACCGATGCCCGCCGCGCCTTTCCGTGCTGGGACGAGCCGGCCTTCAAGGCGGTGTTCGCGGTGACGCTGGTGATCGACTCCAAGCTCACGGCGGTGTCGAACACGTCGATTGTGAGCGAGCGCGTGGAGCGCGGCCGCACGGTCGTGACCTTCGCCGACACGATGAAGATGTCCACTTACCTGGTGGCGTTCGTCGTCGGCGAGCTCGAGGCCACCGACGCCGTGATGGTCGGCCGCACGCCGGTCCGCGTCTGGTGCGTGCCGGGCAAGCGCCACCTGGCCGCCTTCGGCCACGAGATCGGCGTCGCCTCGCTGCGCTTCTTCGAGGACTACTACGGCCTGCCATACCCGAGCGACAAGCTCGACTTGCTCGCGATTCCCGATTTCGCGGCGGGCGCCATGGAGAACCTCGGCGCGATCACCTTCCGCGAGACGGCGCTGCTGGTCGACGCGCGCGCCGCCTCCCACGCGGAGCTCGAGCGGGTCGCCGACGTGGTCGCCCACGAGAACGCGCACATGTGGTTCGGCGATCTCGTCACGATGACCTGGTGGAACGGCATCTGGCTCAACGAAGCCTTCGCCACCTTCATGGAGATCCTCGCGGTCGACGCCTGGAAGCCCGAGTGGCGGCGCTGGACGACCTTCGGCGTCTCGCGCGCGGCCGCCCTCTCGGTCGACGGGCTGCACTCGACGCGGCCGATCGAGTTCCACGTCGAGGCGCCGCGCGACGCCGACGCGATGTTCGACGTGCTCACCTACGAGAAGGGCGCGTCGGTGCTGCGCATGCTCGAGCAGTACCTCGGTTCGACCACGTTTCGAGAGGGCGTGCGCGAGTACCTGCGGCGCCACGCCTACGCCAACGCCGAGACCGGCGATCTGTGGGCCGCGCTCGGGCGCGCCGCGAACCAGCCAATTCCCGAGGTGATGGACGCCTGGATCTTCCAGCCGGGCTACCCGCTCGTGAGCGCGCGGCTCGAGGGCCGCGAGCTCGTGCTGAGCCAGCAACGCTTCACGTACCTGCCGGAGCCGCTGCCGGGCTCGACGCCTTCGCCCCGGAACCGGCTCTGGCAGGTGCCGCTACAGATCCGCCTCACCGCGTCCGGGCGCGCGTCGACCGAGCGACGGCTCCTCGCGGCCGCCGAAGTCCGGATGCCCGTCCCCGAGCGTCTCGAGTCCGTGCTCGTCAACGACGGCGGTCACGGCTTCTATCGCGTCCGCTACAGCGGCGAGCTGCTCGAGCGCCTCCTCGGCGTGCTGTCGGAGCTCGGCGCGATCGAGCGCTTCAATCTCGTCAACGACGCCTGGGCGGTGACCGGGGCCGGCCACATGACCCTGATCGATTACCTCGAGCTGACCGCGCGCTTCCGCGGCGAGCGTGACCGCAACGTGTGGTCGGTCTTGCTCGCGTCACTCGCGACCTTGAATCGCATCGTCGAGCCCGACGATCGGCCTCGGCTCGCCGCGCTCGTCCGCGACCGCGTGCGCGCGGTCTTCGGCGAGCTCGGCTGGACGCCGCGACCCGGAGAAGACGAGCTCGCGCGCCAGCTCCGCGGCGATCTGATTCGCGCGATGGGCGCGCTCGGCGACGATCGGGAGGTGCAGGCGCGCGCCGCCGAGCTCTACGCCGGGGCGGCCGCCGACCTCGACCCCAACGTGCTCCCGGCGATCATCGGCGTGCTGGCCCACGCGGGCGACGCCGCGCGCTACGACGAGTTCTCGAAGAAGTTCCGATCCGCGGCGACGCCGCAGGAGGAGCAGCGCTACCTCTACGCGCTGGCCGCCTTCCGCCAGCGCGAGCTCCTCGCCCAGACGCTCGCCCGCGCGATCAACGGCGAGTTCCGCACTCAGGACGCGCCGTTCGTCGTGCGATCGCTGCTGACGTCGGTCCACGGGCGCGAGCTCGCCTGGGAGTTCGTGAAGGCCAACTGGGACACGATGGAGCGTCAGTACCCGAAGGCCGGCCTCCGGCGTCTGGCCGAGGGCGTCATCGGGCTCGCGACCCCCGAGCTCGAGCGCGACGTGCACGCCTTCTTCCAGGCGCGGCGGCCCGAGTTCGGCGGCAAGACGCTGGAGCAGTACCTGGAGCAGCTGCGCATCGCCGTCCGCCTGCGCGAGCGTGAGTCGGCGGCGCTCAGCAAATATCTGGCGCGATTCGCGTGAGAGGGATCATGCGCAGCCGGAGCCGAGGACGCGTGGTGATGAGTGCGGCGGTGACGGTGCTCGCGCTGCTCGGCACGGCCTCGTCGGCATCGTGGGGTCAGCACGACCACGGTCATGCGGGGGGCCACCAGGCCGCCGAGGCGTGCTCGGCAGAGTTCGACAAGGTCGTCGGCGAGGGCCGCGGCTTCGGCATGGCGTTCGCCGCCGATCAGAACGGCTACCCCGGTCCGATGCACGTGCTCGAGCTAAAAGACCGGCTCAAGCTGACGGCCGATCAGGAAGCGAAGGCCCAGGCGCTCATGCAGGCGATGTTCGCCGAGTCGAAGCCGAAGAGCGCCCAGCTGCTCGAGGCCGAGGCGAAGCTTCGGCGCCTCTTCGCCGACCGCTCGGCTGACGACGCCGCGGTGCGCGCGGCTGTCGGCGAGGTGGAGCGCGCCCGGAGCCAGGTTCGGCTGGTCCATCTCCTGGCGCACCTGAAGACGCGAGGTCTCCTCACCGAGGACCAGCGGCGGATCTACCACGAAGCCCGCTGGGGCGGCCGCTAGCCCTTGGCGTCCGGCGCGTAGCGGCGGACCCGCACCGTTTCCATCGTGATCAGACCGCCCTGCATGAGGCGGGCGACCTCGGGCAGCACCGCCTCGAGATGCTCTTTCGTGTCGACGACCTCGATCACGAGCGGGAGATCCTCCGAGAGCCTCAGGATGTTCGCGGTGTGGATAACCGAATTGGCGCCGAACCCGGCGACGCCTTTGCGCATCAGGACCTGCTCTCCGTCAATTTTCCGCATGACTACACCCGCACTCCGACGATCAGCCGCCCCGCCGCGATGCCGAGGAAGCACACGCCCAGGCAGAGCGACGTCGTCACCAGGACATTGACCCACGCCTGACCCCACGCGCCGACCTGCGCCAGCCGAATGGTCTCGTAGCTGAACGACGAGTACGTCGTGAGGCCGCCCATGATCCCCACGGTCAGGAACAGCCGTGTCGTCTCCGGGATGAGCAGGCTCGCCGTGCCGACGTGCTGGATGAGGCCGATCAGGAAGGAGCCGACGACGTTGACGATCAGCGTGCCGTAAGGAAAATCGGCGCCGAGCCAGCGGGCCGCCACGCCCGACGTCACATAGCGTAGCCCCGTTCCGATCGCGCCGCCCAGGCAGATCACCAGAAAGCGCTCCACGAATCGCGTCCTCCGTCGCCGTCAGGCGAGCTCGATCGGCTCGTCCACGTACACCGTGTAGGTCCGCGGTCGGCCGCGCTCGGCGTCCTTCGGATCGACGTACACGATGGACGTCCGCCCGCGGATCTCGCGCGGGAGGATCGCGACGCGAACGAAGCTGGTCGGCTCGTCCCTGGAGGCCACCGCCAGCACGGGCTCGCGCCCGCTCTCGAACCACGTGCCCCCGGGAGTGACCTTCCGCGCCGGCCCCTCGCCCACGGTGACCTCGAGCGCGCCCGCGATCAGGCAGCGAATGCCGCCGCCGCGGTGCCGGTGCGGGAGCGCGACGCTGCCGGGCGCGAAGTCGACGCGATCGGCGCGCATCAGGTATTCGGCGCGCGGGTCGAGATCGATCGCGTGCTCGAGGAGGACGTTCGTCGCGCCGCCCGCGAGCCTCTCGAACGGCGTCGCGCCGCGGACCAGCTCGAAGCGCAGCACCGCTCCGCCCGAGTCGCCCGCGACGATCTGGCAGACCCGGGCCCCGTACCACGCCTCGCCCTCGGCGAGGCGCGTCTCGCGCGGCGCGCTCGCAACCGTCACGCTCCCGCGCCGCGCGTAGAGCACGCGGTTCAGCGCGCCGAGCGCGCCGCGGCCGCCGGCGGGCAGCGTGTCCTCGCACAGGCGCAGCGTATAGCTCGCGTCGCTCGACGGCACGGCCGTCATTGTACGCCGCGCGGGCTCCGTGATACGTTGCGAGACCATGAGAGCGGTGATGCTCGGGCTCCTCCTCGCGGGCGCCTGGCTCGCTGCTCCCATCGGCGTCGCGGCGTACTCGGTCCAGGAAGCCATCCTGCGTGTCAAGCCTGCCGTCGTGCTGATCACCACCGAGGTGAGCGGCGACGTCACCCTCAACTGCGGAAGCGGCCCGGTCACGGTCAGTCCGGCCCCGTACATCGAGACGGGCACCGGCTGGTTCGTCGACGGTCGCGGCTACGTCATCACCAACGCCCACGTGGTGGACCCGGCGCACCGCCTGCCGCCCTGGGTGACACACGAGCTGAAGAAGAAGGCGGTCGATCAGGCGTGCGTCGAGCCGCAGCTCAAAAAGCGGGGCCTCATACAGGGACAGCGGCCGGACATCGAGGAGCGCCTCCGGCTGGCCAGCGGCGCCCTCGCCAGCGCCAAGCTCGAGACGCAGTCCCAGATCACCGTGATGCTGTCCAACGGCGTGAAGCTGAAGGCGGAGGTCCAGAAATTCAGCCCGCCGCCGTCGGTCGACAGCACCGGCAAGGCGACGCCGGATTCCGGACGCGACCTCGCGCTGCTCCGGGTGCCGGAAGGTATCTATCCCGCGATCGGCCTCACCACGCGCGAGGTGCAGATCGGCGATCCGGTCCACATCCTGGGCTTCCCGGGTCTTTTGTTCTCCCACGAGCTCCTGAACCAGAACGTGACCCTGGAGGCGTCCGCCACCAACGGCGCCGTCTCCGGATTCAAGATGGACGTCATCAACCAGGACCTCATCCAGACCGACGCGCCGGCCGCGCACGGCAACAGCGGCGGCCCGGCGATCACCGACGACGCGACCCTCGTCGGCGTGATGCAGTTCGTGTCGCTCTCGGCGTCGGGCGCGAACGTGCAGGGCTTCAACTTCCTGATCCCCGCGCGGGACGTCGACAAGTTCCTGCGGGGCACCGAGGTCACGAAGCCCGGCGACAGCAAGTTCAATCCCGTCTGGGCGGCGGGCGTCGAGCTCTTGCTGGCCCAGCGCTACAAGGCGGCGCTCGCGAAGATCTCCGAGGCCAACCAGCTCGTGCCGAACCTTACCGACGTGAAGCATTCGCTCGCGCTGGCGCGAGAGAAGGTGAAGAATCCGCCGCCCGAGCCGTTCCCGTGGGCGCTGGCGACGCTTGGCGTGACCCTCGTGAGCGTCGGGGTCTACGGCGGGATGTGGGGCAAGCGCTGGTGGAAGAACCGCTTCCGGGTCACGCCGACGCAGGTCATCGGCTTCATCGAGCGCGGGCTCAACCCCGTGCTGCTCGACGTGCGCACCAAGACCGACTTCGAGACGAGCCCGCTGAAGCTGCCGGGCTCGACCCGGCTCGAGCCCGAGGAGGCCGAGCGCGCGCCGATCAACTTCGAGCCCGAGCAGATGATCATCACGTACTGCACGAGCCCGGAGGAGCAGCAGAGCGCGCGGGTGGCCCAGATCCTCCGGCAGCGCGGGTTCAAGACCGTGCGCATCCTCAAAGGCGGCCTCGGCGGCTGGACCAACGCGCGCCTGCCGGTCGAGGCGAAGTCGGCGCTGCCCTCGGTCGGGCTCGAGCTCTACAAGAACCTGTCGCTCGGCGACATCGAGCGGCGGCGATTCAAGCGGGGCGACGTCATCTTCAAGGAGGGCGACGACGCCCACGACGAGGCGTACGTGATCCACGCGGGCGCGGTCGAGATCAGGCGAACCTTCGACGGGGTCGAGCGAGTCGTGAACCGGGTCGGCGAGGGAGAGCCGCTCGGAGAGATGGCGCTCTTCCGCGGGGGCAGCCGCTCGGCGACGGTGATCGCGGTCGAGGACGTCGAGCTCCTCATCATCAAGGAGGAGCGGCTCGAGTGGCTGATCCGCAATCGCCCCCAGCTCGCCCTCGAGCTCCTCAAGCGCCTCTCGAACCTGGTCGTCGCGACCGACCAGGAGCGCGCGCACGCCGGCGGGCTCAGATGACGCCGCGCTCGTGGAGTCCGCTCAGCTCGGCGCTGGAGAGCCCGAGCCGGCCGCAGTAGATCTCCTCGTTGTGCTCCCCCGGGCTGGACGGGCCGGGGCTCTCGATCCGTCCGGGCGTCACGGTGAGCCTCGGCACGACTGCCGGCATCGAGATTCGCCCCAGCAGCGGCAGCACCGCGGAGACGATGTTGTCGCGCGCGCGCACGTGCGCGTCCTCGAACAGATCGCGCACGCTCGCGACGAGCGCGGACGGAACCTCCGCCGCCTCCAGCGCCGCGAGGGCGGCCGTCGCGTCGCGCTCCGCCACCCATCCGGCGACGAGCCCGTCGACCAGCGCGCGGTGCTCGAGCCGCGCCGGCGTCGTGGTCATCCGCGGGTCGCCGGCGAGGTCGGGCGGCCCATCGCCTGACTCAGGCGCGCGAACATCCGGTCGTTGGTGCAGGCGATCGCGATCCAGCGCCCGTCGCGCGTCTGATAGTGGTTGTGCGGCACCGCGCTCTCCGTCCCCGAGCCGATCCGCTCGCGCACCTGCCCGGTGCCGCCGAACACGGCGATCGCGTCGTCGAGCACGCGCAGCACCGGCTCGTAGAGCGCGAGGTCGACCACCTGGCCCTCGCCCGTGCGCTCCGCGTGGCGCAGCGCCACCAGCGCGCCGACGGCGCCGAACACGCCGGCCAGATAGTCGGGCACCGTGGGCGTGCCCGGCGAGACCGGCGCGCGGTCGGGATAGCCCGCGACGTACGCGAGGCCGCCGACCGCGGCGGCAATCCGCCCGAAGCCGGGACGCTCGCGGTTCGGGCCGGTCTGGCCGAACGCCGAGATGCGGACCATGACGAGCGATGGCCGGACTCGCGAGAGCTCGTTCCAGCCGAGGTGCCACCGCTCGAGCGTGCCCGGGCGGAAGTTCTCGGTGACGACGTGCGCGGAGGCCGCGAGCCGGCGGATCAGCGCCTGGCCGTCGGGAGCGCGGAGATTGCACGTGATCGACTTCTTGTTGCGCGCCTCCACGAACCACCAGTAGGAGCCGCCGGCGGACGGCGCGACCGGCCGGCCCAGACGGCGCAGGTCATCGCCCACGCGCGGCTGCTCCACCTTGATCACGTCGGCGCCGAATTCGCCGAGGAGCGTCGCGCACACCGGCGCCGCCAGATAGGTCGCGAGATCGAGGACGGTGACGCCGGCGAGTGCCTGGCGAGGCTCGGACACGGCGGTCATCTTACCGCGCTCATGCTACGATTCGGCCGGCTCGGGTCGGATCGCCGCGCCCGACGACCGCGACAATGCAATGAAAGTGATGCTGGCCCGCGAGTGGGGCGACCCGTCGACGCTCGAGTACGCGGACGCGCCGACCCCGCGGCCGACCGCGGGCGAGGTCCTGATCGAGGTCCGCGCGATCGGCTGCAACTTCCCCGACATCCTGATCGTGCAGGGCAAGTACCAGCACCGCCCCGACCCGCCGTTCAGCCCGGGCTGCGAAGTCGCCGGCATCGTGCGCGGGATCGGCGCCGGCGTGACCGAGGTCGGCCTGGGCGAGCGCGTGTTCGCGACGATGGCGTGGGGCGGCTACGCCGAAGTGGTGGCGGTGGATCAGCGCCACGTCTACGCGCTCCCCGACTTCATGACCTTCGAGGAGGGCGCGGTGTTCGGGCTCGCGTACCAGACGGCGTGGTGCGGGCTCGTCCACCGCGCCGGGCTCAAGCGCGGCGAGACCTTGCTCGTCCACGCCGCCGCCGGCGGGACGGGGCTCGCGGCGGTGCAGCTCGGCCGGGCGCTGGGCGCTCGCGTCATCGCGACCGCGGGCTCGGCCGCGAAGCTCGACGTGGCGCGCGCCAACGGCGCCGACGTCTGCATCGACTACCGGACCGAGGCATGGGTCGAGCGAGTGAGCCGCGAGACCCACGGCGAGGGCGCCCACGTGATCTTCGATCCGGTCGGCGGCGACGTCTTCGAGGGCTCGACCCGCTGCATCGCGTTCGAGGGCCGGCTGCTCGTCGTCGGCTTCGCGGGCGGCCGCATCGCGGACGTCGCGGGTCACCGCGTCTTGCTGAAGAATGTGAGCGTGGTCGGCGTCCACTGGGGACTCTACCGGCAGCGCGACGCGCCGCGGGTGCGGCGCTGGATGGTCGAGCTCTTGAGGCTGGCCGAGGCGCGGCAGCTCACGCCGGTGATCTGGCGGTCGTTCCCGCTGGAGCGCGCGTCCCGAGCGCTCGCCGCCATCGCCTCGCGCGAGAGCTACGGCAAGGTCGTGCTGATCCCGTGATCAAGCTCCCGCTCAAGCGCCTCGACCCCTCGATCGAGCTGCCCGCTTACGCGCGCGAGGGCGACGCGGGGCTCGACCTTCGCGCCGCCCACGACGCCACGCTCGAGCCGGCGGGCCGCGCGCTCGTGGGCACCGGCCTCGCGGTCGCGATCCCCGCCGGGTACGCGGGGCTCGTGCTGCCGCGCTCCGGCCTCGCGCTGAGTCAGGGCGTGACGGTCCTCAACGCGCCGGGCCTCGTCGACGCCGGCTACCGGGGTGAGATCAAGGTGCTGCTGATCAACCACGGCGACAGGGAGGCCACCGTGCGGCGCGGCGACCGCATTGCCCAGTTCGTCATCCAGTCGGTCGAACGGGCCGAGCTGATCGAGGTCGGCGAGCTCCCGGCGAGCGAGCGCGGCGCCGGCGGCTTCGGCTCGACCGGTGTCTGACCCTGACGGCGATTCGCGGCGGCGGGCCGCCTCGCTCGATCAGTATCCGCCGCCGCCGCTGGAGCGCTCGCAGAAGCCCGTGCGCCAGATGCCGCCCGACCGCTCGCACTCCTGTTGCGCCGACACGACCGGCGCGGCCATCGGACGGTCCGTGCAGGCGGACACCCCGGCCAGCAGGACCAAGAGGACGAAGCCCGTGGACATCGCTCTTCCCATAGGCGCCTCCCCTGGAGAAACGCGCGGGACGGCGCGAACGGTTCCCGGCACCCGACCAGAGACTCAGTCGCCGGGCGCCATGAACGGATAGCGAAAATCGGTCGGCGGCACGAACGTCTCCTTGATCGCGCGCGGACTGACCCAGCGCAAGAGATTCAGCACGCTCCCCGCCTTGTCGTTCGTGCCCGAGGCGCGGGCACCGCCGAAGGGCTGCTGGCCCACGACCGCACCGGTGGGCTTGTCGTTCACGTAGAAGTTGCCCGCGGCGTGCGTCAGCGCGTCGGTGATGTGCACGATCGCGGCCCGGTCCCGCGCGAAGACCGCGCCGGTGAGCGCATAGGGCGAGCCGCGGTCGCAGATCTCGAGGGCGGTCTCGAGCTCGCGATCCTCGTAGACCCACACCGTGAGCACCGGACCGAAGATCTCCTCACGCATGAGCGGGAGGTCCGGCCGCTTGGCCAGCACCACGGTGGGCTCCACGAAGTAGCCCTTGCCGTCGTCACACCCGCCCCCGGCCAGGATCGTCGCGTCCGGAGACTGCCGCGCGTAGTCGAGGTAGCCCTTGATCGTCGCGAAGGCGTGGCCATCGATAACGGCGCCCATGAAGTTGGTGAAATCGGTCGGATCGCCGACCCGGATCTCGGCGACCTGCGCGAGCAGGCGTTCTTGCACCGCGGGCCAGAGAGACGCTGGGATGAACGCCCGAGACGCCGCCGAGCACTTCTGGCCCTGGTACTCGAAGGCGCCACGGGTCAGCGCCGTCGCGAGGGCCGGCACGCCGGCCGAGGCGTGGGCGAAGACGAAATCCTTCCCGCCGGTCTCGCCGACGATCCGCGGATAGGAGCGGTAGCGCCGGACGTTGCGCCCGACGGTCTCCCACATGCCCTGAAACGTCGCGGTCGATCCCGTGAAGTGGATGCCGGCCAGCGCGGGCGAGGCGAGCGCCGGGTCGCCGACCTCGGCGCCCGAGCCCGGCACCATATTGATGACGCCGGGCGGCAGGCCCGCGGCCTCGAGGATCTCCATGATGCAGTGGGCGGAGTAGAGCGCGGACGACGCCGGCTTCCACACGACCGTGTTGCCCAGGATCGCGGGCGCCGTCGGCAGATTGCCGCCGATCGACGTGAAGTTGAACGGCGTGACCGCGAACACGAACCCCTCGAGCGGCCGGTGCTCGAGCCGGTTCCAGGCGCCGGGCGAGGACAGCGGCTGCTGGCGATAGATCTCCTCGGCGAAGGCGACGTTGAACCGCCAGAAGTCGATCAGCTCGCACGCCGCGTCGATCTCGGCCTGATGCGCCGTCTTCGACTGGCCGAGCATCGTGGCGGCGTTCAAGGCCATCCGATACGGCCCGGCCAGGAGATCGGCGGCCCTCAGAAAGATGGCCGCGCGCTCGTGCCAGGGCAGCCGCGACCAGTCGTGAGACGCGGCGGCCGCCGCGTCGATGGCGCGCTGCACCTCGGGGGCGCCGGCCTTGTGCCACGTCGCGAGGACGTGGCGGTGGTCGTGGGGCATGACAACTTCCGCGGTCCGGCCCGTCGTGACCCGACGCCCGCCGATGCGCGGCGCGATCTCGATCATCTGGCCGGCCATCCGGTCGAGCGCGGCGCGGAGGGCCTTCCGTTCCGGGCTGCCCGGGGTGTAGGCGAGGACGGGCTCGTTGCGAGGGATGGGCACGTTGAAGATCCCGTTGCTCATCGTGGACCTCCCTTACTTCACCAGGTTACCTCCGGCCGGCACCCGCCTCCGCCTCGTCGATTTCGTCGCGATTGCGGCCGCGCGCCACGTATTCGGCGATGACGGGCGTCAGGCCCGGGTCCAGCGCGGTGAACTGCACGCCGGCCTTCTCACCACGGCGCGAGACGATCATGCCTTTCGCGACGATGCGGCGCCCCACCTCGCCCCCGTCGAGGCGGATCTCGACCTTGCTGCCGACCGGCCACTCGTCGGGGACGTCGACCAGCCCGAGACCGCCCTCGCTGATGTCGAACGCGCGCGCACGGCAGGTCTGGCCGTCGGCGGCCGCGAGCTGGACGGCCGCATCCAGCGCGGCGCGCGGGTGCCGGCGTGTGCTGGAAGGCATGACTCCGTAGATCTTCACGGGCTGGGACTTGCCCTTCACCGTCACCGTGTCGAGCTCGCGGGTCGGCAACTGGCCCTTCACGTACTCGTACGTGAACTCGCTGACGATGATCGGAACGCCGTAGTCCTTCGTCACCGACTCGAGTCGAGCGGCCAGGTTGATGGTGTCACCGACCGCCGTGTACTCGTTCCGCTGCCGCGACCCCAGGCTGCCCACGACGGCCTCGCCGGAGTTGATGCCGACGCCGCAGCGGATCGGCGTGCCGAGCTTCGCCTCCCAGCGTGCCGAGAACGGGATCGCCCGCTCCTGGAACTCGAGCGCGGTGCGGACCGCGTTGAGCGCGTGCGCGGGGTCCTCGTACGGCGCGTTGTAGAGCGCCATGATCCCGTCGCCGATGTACTTGTCGACGGTGCCGCCGTGGCGGAAGACGACCTCGGTCATCACGGTGAGATACTCGCGGAGCATCTCGTCGACCTGCTCCGGCGGCAGGCGCTCCGAGATCGTCGTGAACCCGCGAATGTCCGAGAAGAGCACGGTGACGAGGCGGCGGCGCGGCCGAAGGCTCCGCCCGTCGCGATCGCGGACCACGACGCGGAGGACGTCGGGCGAGAAGAACCGCGACAGCCGCTGCTTCTCGCGCTGCTCGCGCACGAAATTCTCGACGACCGTCGCGCCGTAGCCGAGCACGAGCCCGAACGTGACGGCCACGCCGCGCAGCCAGACGTCGGCGCGGGCGAAGGCGACATACGCGATCGCGATGCCGGCGGCCAGCAGGAGCGCGGTGACGGCCAGCGCTCGAGCGGCCCGCAGCCGCACGGCGACCACGGATCCGACGAGGGCCGCGGCGACCGCGAGGATGGTCGACGCGAGCCTGGGCACCTCGCGCACGGGATCGCCACGGACGAAGGTGTCGACGGCGTTGGCGTGGATCGCGACGCCCGGCATGTCGCCCGCGCGGGCGAACGCCGTGGCGAAGACGTCGTGCATTACTTCGCTCGTTGACCCGATGAGGACGATCTTGTCGCGAAACAGGCTCTCGGGGACCTCGTTCGCCACGACTCGGTAGTACGGGATCCGCTCGAACGCCGCGAGGGGTCCCCGGAAATTGACCAGGATCTCGGGGCCCGTCGGAAGCGGCCGGGTGCGAAGCCCCTTCGCCGTCGCCAGACGATGCAGCTGAGCGTCGAAGGCCAGCCACCACTCGTAGCCTTTCATCGGGTCGGGCACTTGTTGCCGGACGGGCGCTCGCCGGACATGGCTGTCCGGGTCGGGCTCGACGTTGATGAGCGCGACGGCGGCGGCGCCCTCGCGAATGATCGGCAAGGGCATGCTGACGACTTCGCGCGCCGCTCCCCGCTCCTTGCCGCCAATCGAATAGAGCACCTGCGCGTCCCGCGCGATCGCCATGCCCAGCACGACATTGCCCGCGCGCGCGATCGCCGCGCTGAGCGCCGCATCGTCCTCGGGCCCGAACCTCGATTCGCTGTCGAAGACCACGTCGATGCCGATGGCCAGCGGCCGGTCGGCGGCGATGCGGTCGATCACCTTACCGTGCAGCGCGCGCGGAAACGGCCACTGGATGTTCAGCTCCTGAAAGGACGACTCGTCGATCGTGACGATGACGATCGGCGCCGTGGGGGGGCGCATCCCGCGCAGCTCGAAGAGCTGATCGAACCAGAGGAGCTCCCACCGCTCGACCGGACCGAACAGGATGAGTCCCAGGGTGACCGCGGCCGCCGCGATGCCCACCAGATACTGCCGAAGTAGCCTCGACAGGCGAGCCCCGAGTCGACCCATCGCCGCAACTCTAAGCCAGCGCTGCCCTCCGGACCACACCGTTTCCGACACGAGCCCGCCCGCTGGATGACCAGTCGTTCAGTTCGAGCTATTCCGGAAATCCCCTTATTTCATCGACACTTGACAAGTTTGGCCGCGTGCGGCGATAGTCGGGGGTCAAAGCTGGCCATTGGTCCCGATTGATACAGCGGTTTTTGGTCCCGAGTGCCCACCCGGCTCTTCTGAGGTGAGGGAGGACAGGGCTATGACGCGGGTCAGTCGAATTGTTGCCGCGCTATCGCTGATTGTCGGGCTGCTACCGGGCTCTGTCTCCGCCCAAGCCGCGAAGGCCGGCGTCGTCACCACGCTCGAGGGCAACGTCACCGCGGCGCGCATGACGTCGGCGCAGCCCGTCGCGCTGAAGTTCAAGGACGACGTGTTCGTCAACGACCGCGTCGTCACTGGCGACCGCTCCCTCGCCCGGCTCCTGCTCGGCGGCAAGGCCGTCGTCACCGTGCGCGAGCGCTCGGCGCTCACGATCACCGAGCTTCCGGGCCGCTCCACGGTCGATCTCGACTCCGGCAAGGTCGCCGTCGTGGTCGCCAAGGACCGGATGCAGCCGGGCGAGCAGATCGAGGTCAAGACTCCGAACGCCGTCGCCGCGGTGCGCGGGACCGTCTTCATCGCCGAGGTCGTTCGCGCCACCGCCGGCGCGGACAGCGCCCAGGCCGGCCTCACCGCCAATTTCTATGTCCTGGCGGGCACCGTCGCCGTGACCAGCGGCCCCCAGACCCTCGCCGTCGGTCCCGACAACTTCGCGAGCGTGACCGGCGGCGTCGTGAGCTCCGGCGTCATGAGCGCGGCGATGCGCGCCCACGCCACGGGCGGTCTCGGCTCGACCCTGCCAAAGGTCAGCGGCGCCGAAGGCGACGCCAAGCAGGCCGCGCTGAACACGACGATCGCGACGTTCACGGCCGGCACGCTGCCCATCGTCGCGCCTGCGGTGACACCACCGCCGCCGACGATTCAGCCCCCGAACGTTCAGGAAGTCCTGAGCCCCGGTGGAGGCCAGGTGCCCCTCAAGCTATCGTCGCCTATCACTCCGCCGCCCGCTCCGATGAAAGCCGGCGGCATGCTCCTCTTCGGGGATGCGGACATCTTTCCGAGCGTGGGGTCGCGGGCCGCGCTCGCGGCGGATCTGCGGGCCGTTCAACCCAACGCGCTGATCACCAATCTGAACGGCTCGAAGCTACCGGCCGACCTGTCGGCGTACGGCAGCATCTGGTTCGTCGGCGCGTTCAGCGCGATCAGTGCGGGCGACCAGGCCACGCTCGCTCAATTCCTCGCCAAGGGAGGCGGCCTCTATCTCACCGGGGAGCGTCCGTGCTGCCAGGTGCTCAACAATTCCGTGCAGAGCCTGCTCCGCACAGTGGTCGTCGGCGGAGACGAGATCGTCGTCGGGAGCAAGCGAGATTTTCTCGGAGTGGCCGCGTTCAACCCCACCGCGCGGGGTGGTGTCACGTCGGCGCCCAACGGGCTGACGAGGTGGGCGCCGAATGGGCCGGGCGAGATTTCCAACATCTCCGGCGCCAACGTCCTGGTGACCTCGGGCAACGGGATCGTCGGCGGCGTGTGGAATGAAACGGATCTGGGCGGCAAATCCGGGCGGATCGTGCTGATGATGGACGTCGATTGGCTGTCGGACGAGTTCTCGCTGTCGCTCTGCAATGCCAAGTGTCGCCGAGACATTGTCGAGAACTTGGCCGCGTTCCTGGAAGATTCGCATAATCCCAACGTCCTGACGGGGCCGCTCTTCAGGTCGGTCGCCGAGACACTCGCGACGCAGTCGGGCTTCTTCGACTTGCCCGGAGTCTCGCTTCAGAGTACGTCGCTCGATCCCCTGCTCTGGCTCAGCGGCAGCACGATCTCGACGAAGGGCGCCTTCGCGCGCATGAGCGACAGCCGCGTGTTGACCGGGGGAAGCTTTCTGCGCCTCGACTCCGGCGCTCGAATCATACACACCGGGACCGATCCGTTCATCTCCGTGTCCGGCGGCTCGCTCGAGGCCGGCGCCGGCGGCTCGGGCCACCTCTTCGATCTCGTGGGCCGCCCGAGCGTGACCGAAATCGATCCCGACACGGGTCTCACGGTCGGCGCCGACCGGCCGATCCGGACGGCCAGCCCGGCCGGGGTGTTCGGCGCGGACAACGGCGCGGTCGTCGTCGCGACCGGGAGCGCGTACCGGATCGACACCGCTCTCCTCGAGGCGACGGCCCCTCTGCTCAACCTCAACGGCGGGAGCGCCCTCACCACCGGCGACCACGCGGTCAACCTGGTCGGCAGCGCCAAGGTGTCGATCCCGAACGACGCCGTGTCGATGATCACCCTCAGGGCCAGCGCGATCACCGTGGGCAACGGTCACCTCGTGAACGTCGCCGGGGGCAGCGTGCTCAACGTCGCGGGCAGCCTCGTCAGCCTTGTGGACAGCAGCACCCTGAGCATCCTGAACGGTCTGCTGCTCAACGTGTCCGGCGGCTCGTCCGCCTCGATCGGCCGCTCGCTCGTGAGCTTCTCCGGATCCGGCAACGTCCTGAACGTGAACAACTCGATCGTACCGACGGCGATCGTCAACGGCATCCCTGTCTCCGGACCGGTCGACAGCTTCCGCATCGGCGCCAAGGCGCTCTCGGGCGCCGCCTCGGGCACGATCCGGATCAACGGCGTGCTGCTGACGCCCATCACTCCGCTCTCGAGTCTGACCGGCAGTCTGGTCGCCGTGCAGAACGGTGGCCTCGTGAAGATCGGGGGGAATCCGTAACGCGACGCGGAATCGGGACGGGGTTACGCGAGGATCAGTACGACCAGACGAGGCTGAGCGACGCGACGTTGCGGATGTAGGAGTAGACCTCGATGTTCGAGAAGTCGCGCGTCACCTGGTACTCGGCGGCGAGCGTGAAGTTGGCGGGCAGCGGCAGCTCCGCGCGGACGATGTTGGTGAGCTCCTGGTCCTGCCGCCATTTCGAGCCGGGCGCGTAGGACGGCAGGATCGTGTTCTTGTAGGTGTAGTCGCGGAAGTGCACGTCGAGGTCGAACTTCAATCGGATCGCCCACCAGGGCAGCGTGTACTGCCCGCCGAAGTTCACCCGCTGGCCGTAGTAGGTCCAGTTCCGCCCTTCGGCCTTGCCGGTGTCGTCCCAGTCGAACTGGTAGCCGCCTTTGAGGTAGTGCCGGTCTTCGGCGAAGCGGATGTAGTGGAGAAAGCCCACCATGTAGTTGTCGCCGCTCCGGTTCTCGTTCGCGACCCGGAGCGCCTGATCGACGCTCTCGAAGATCTTCGCCTGGAAGCGGAAGAAGCCCTGCGTGAAGTGCTGGGCACTCTCGATGACCACGCCGGACAGGGACACGGTGTGCCGCTGCAGGAACTGGTCGGTGCCGAGGATCGTGTCGTCGTACGCGTACTGGAGGCTCACCTGCGCCGGCAGCTGGGACAGCGCCGTCTTGTAGGTCAGGCTCGCGGTGCCGAGGTTGCTGACGACGTTGAACGCCGGCAGCGCGTTCTGGTAGGTCGTGAAGAACGAGTAGCCGATCGACGACTCCCAGTCGGTGGTGCGCCACCACACGTAACTCGCGTTGAGGCCGAACAGCTCGCCCCACGACTCGTGTTTGTGGCGCCGGATCTCGGCCACCAGCGGCTCGATGGGCGCCGACGTGTCCTCGACGGGCCGCACGATCACGTTGTCGTCGTACGTGAACCCGACACGGGCTTCGAACGAGAAGCGCCGGTCCTTGTCCTTCGAGGCCACGATGGTGTCGCGCAGGCGCTCGGCCGGACCCGTGAGCTGCGAGCCCGGCGCCAGACGGATCGCCTGCTCGACCTCCGCCGCCGCCTGGCCCGGCAGGCCGAGCACGCCGAGCGCCAAGCCGGTGTAGAAGCGCGTGAGCTGCTGTATTTCGGGGTCGCTCGAGCGGCCTTCGCGAAACGCGGCCAGCGCGCCACGGTAGTCCTTCTTGCGGTAGCGCAGGAACCCGACGTAGTAGCCGAGACTGTCGAGCTCGGGATTGGCGCGAAAGGCTTCCTCCAGCAGCGGCTCCGCTCGGTCGTACTGCTGCTGCGCGAAGTAGACCAGGCCCAGCTGGTACGCGATCGAGGGATCTTTGGGCGATTTCGCGCGGGCGCGCTCGAGATATGGCGCGGCCAGATCAGGACGCTTCTGCGCCGCGTAGACCGCGCCGGTGAAATAGAGCGCTTCGACGTGATCGGGCTCGAGCGCGAGCGCGCGGTGCAGGTTCTCGAGCGCGGCGTCGTATTTCCTGTCGTCGAAGTCGAGGACGGCCTGCGCCACGTAGACGTCCGCTTCGGTCGTCTGGGCCGCTGCCGTCGCGGGGTCGAGGACAAGCACGAGCGAGAGGACGAGCCATACCAGCAGAACGACACGGCTCACAAGAGCGGTTATATCCCAAGGGTCAGCGCCAAATCAAATCGCATGGGACTCTGGTCTCATTGACCGTCGCGAGCGGTGAGGCTATTCCCCAAACCATGGCCCAGCTGGTGTTCATCGTGTCTCGCCACCGGCCGAAACTTCAGGAATACCTGCAGCAGGAATTCGCCGGCAACGACGAGGTCGTCGTCATCGTCGACCGCCGGCTCGGCGATCGGCGCCTGCGCGAGGTCGAGCACGGCCGGGAGCGACGCCAGGCCGACCGGCGACAGGCCCTCGCGGACGAGCGGCTCCGCTCGATGGGCTGGGCGATCGTCTGGCGCAGCGAGTCGGCCACGGTGTACGTCCCCCGCGAAGACGCCGTGCTGCTCCCGCCCGAGGAACGTACGCCTCCCCCCACCGCGCCCTGAAGCCTCAGTGCGCGCGGTATCCGACGAGGCCGGCGTCGAGCGAGCGCCGGTCGACGCGGGAGAGATTGCGGGTCATCTGGGCCGTCAGCAGCCGCATGTGCGGCACGCCGGCGAGGTGCTCGGCGATCCACCAGAGATCGCTCTCCGACGTCATCCATCCCCGGTGGCTCCGATCGAAGCGCGCGAGATTGACCGGCCGTGAGTAAGCGCGCAGGGTGCGCTCGCCCCGGAGATTGATGTAGCTCTCGAAATAGCTCATCACCAGCTCGCGCACGCTGCGGTAGACCGGCTCGCGGAAGCGGAGACCCGAGAAGTTCGACTTCGCAATGGCGCCCCAGTGGCCGCGCACCCGATAGACTCCGACGACGTGATCGGTGTCCTGAACGGCTTCCAGGTCGAGGAGCAAGGGCGCGAAGCCCAGCACCCGCAGGGCGGCAGCCGCGAAGATCGCGCCCTCGAGGCAGTGCGCGGTTCCCGCGCGCAGCACCCGTCGCGGCGACCAGGCGCTGCCGGCGATGTGGTAGGGCATCGCGTCGAGCGCCCGTTGGATCCCGATGGGCGTCCGGAGCGCGCGCAGCGCGCGCCATTCGCGGGGCGTGAAGCCGAAATCGCGACTCAATCTCGTCCGCCTCCGGGCGGCCGCTCATCCTAGCATCCCAGTCCGAAACGGCGGCGCGGGCGTGGGCGCCCCGGCCCCGCGACGGCCGCGGCGCGCGGTGCCGGGCGCTGTCGAGTCCGTGACGCTGTCCGCCCGCGGGCGACGCGGGGCGGACGTTCGGTCGGGTGCCAGAACGCCAATCTCTGGAACGATCGGGGCTTGTGAAACGGCACGCGTCTTGCGCCGCGGCGTTCGCATGTCCGACGCGCATCGATTGCGTCGCCTCTTCGGAGCGGTCGCGCACCTGTGTCAGGCCGAGGTCGACCTGATCGCCGCCGGCTACCCCGAGCTGGTCGCCAAGCTCGAGGAGATCGGCGCCGTGATCGACCTGGAGATCGCTTACCTCGACACCGACGATCTGAGCCGTCCGCGCTGACTCACCGGGCTACGTGGTCGCCAAGCAGGAGAAGCTTCCGGTCGCCGAGCTGATCGGCTTCCACCCGTCGCCGGCCGGGCCGAACGGTCGCCATACCGTCGGCGTGCCGCGGAGCCTCGGCATCTGGAAGTTCAGCAAGAACGTGGACGTCGCGCGCGACTTCCTGAAGTGGTTCTTCGAGCCCGCGCAGTATCACGAGTGGATCGTGTCGGGCGACGTCGACAAGAAGTACAAGCCCATCAAGGGCGCGGCGAAGTACTCGCACCTGTACGGCTGGCCCGCGCCGCCCGACGAGAAGATCCAGCTCATCACGAACAGCTACATCATCCCGAACATGTTCGCGCGGGCGGTCACGAACGCCTCGAAGCCCAAGGAAGCGATGCTCTGGGCCGAGACGGAGATCAAGCGGGCGTTCGAGCGCGGCTAGCCGCTATTCCTTGGCCCCGACCTGCTCTTCGTTCGCGCCCGCGACGGGCACGAACAGGGGCTGGCCGTACTTGTCCACGCCGAAGGTCTTGATGACCTTCTGCACGTCGGCCGACACCATGAAGTCGGCGAACGCCGCGCCGCCGGCCGCGTTGACCCGGGGGCCGTTGCTCGGGTTGATCTGCATCACGGAGTAGATGTTCAGGAGCGGCTTGTCCCCCTCGAGCAGGATCGAAAGGCGCACCCGCTTCTGAAAGGCCAGCAAGGTCCCGCGGTCCGTCAGGGTATACGCCTTCCGGTCGTCGGCGATCCCGAGCGTCGCGCCCATGCCCTGTCCCGCCTCGATGTACCAGGCGCCCTGCGGCTCGACGCCGGCCAGCTTCCAGAGGGCCCTCTCGAGCGCGTGGGTGCCGGAGTTGTCGCCGCGTGCGACGAAGCGCGCCCCGGCCGCGGCGATCGCCTTCATCGCGTCGGCCACCTTCGTCATCCCCTTGATCTTCGCGGGATCGGCCGCCGGGCCGATGATGACGAAGTCGTTGTACATGACGAGCCGGCGGTCGAGCATCTTGCCGTCCGCGACGTATTTCTTCTCGAGGGCGGGCGCATGCGCGAGCACCACGTCCGCCTCGCCCCGTGCCGCCAGCGCGAGCGCCTGACCGGTGCCGACTGCGATCGTCTTGACCGCGTAGCCGGTCTTCTGCTCGAACAGCGGGACCAGGACGTCGAGCAATCCCGAGTCTTGCGTGCTCGTGGTCGTCGACAGGATGACCGGCGAGCGCTGCGCCGTCGCGGGTGCCGGGAGCATCGTCAGGAACAGCGCGGCCAGCAGTGCCCAGCGCATCGGCGCAGACCTAACACGCGAGTGCGGCGCGGTCAAGCCGCCACGCGTGCATCGTCGATCGCTTGACGGATCGCGGAGCGGGAGTACGTTGAATCCGTGATTGCGGGATTGATCACGCTCGCGCTCGTCGGAATTCTGCAGTCGCTCGGCGCCCTGGCCGACGTCGTTCCCGTCGATCCAGTGTGGCGGAGCGACGCGGCCGGTGAAGACGAGCGCGGCCGCGCCGCCGGACGGGACGTATCGAGCCCGGACGCCGTCGGCGCGGGAGCCGTCGAGCTCCCTCATCGCGGCGAGCCCACGCTGGCCGCCGTCGAGCATAGGACGGCGGCCGCTTCGAGCGTTCGACTCCGGTCGCCCGAGTCCCGGGCTCCACGCGCTCTCCTCTCCCACGCGTCGATCTGACTATCGATCCAGGGGATTCGTGATCGTCACGGGCCCCGAATTCGCGCGATAGAGGAGAGAGTCATGCGTCAATTTCAGGTCCTCATAGCCGTCATGTCATTCGCCCTGGTCGCGTCGCTGGGTCAGGCGCTGGCCTTCGGGCCGAGCGCCGGCCAAGGCGGCACGAAGGTGGCCCAGGTCAGGTTCGTCGACCCCAGGCTCAATCTGGTTCAGCTGTCGGACGGGACGGAGCTCAGAGCCCCCGACCATCGGATGCTCACCAATCTCACGATCGGCGAGTGGGTGAAGGTCGACTTCGTATCGGACGGCGATCGCGTAGTGCTGAACAGCATCGCACCCGCCCGGGCCGACGAGATTCCCACGCCGGCCCGGCCGACGCCCGGCGGCCCGAGCCGCGGCTGAGCCTCACCGCCCGGTGGCTCCGAGCGGCTCCGAGCCGCCGGAGTCGCCGGGTCGATGAACGACGTGCTCACGCCGCTGCCGAACCCGGCGGGCCGGTCCGTTCGGATCCTGCTCGTGGACGACGACACCGAGCTCGGCGACCTGGTCCGCGAATACCTCGCGCGCGAGGATTTCTCGCTCGAGGTCGAAGCCGACGGCACGCGCGCCGTCGATCGCGCGCTCACCGGCGACTATCGGCTGGTGGTGCTCGACGTGATGCTGCCGGCGTGAGCGGCTTCGACATCCTCCGCAACCTCCGCGCCGCCTCCCGCATCCCGGTGCTCATGCTGACGGCGCGCGGCGACGACGTCGACCGCATCGTGGGGCTCGAGCTGGGCGCCGACGACTACCTCTCCAAGCCCTTCAATCCCCGTGAGCTGGTGGCGCGCATCCGAGCCATCCTGCGCCGGGCGCGCTACGCTGCCGCCGCCGAGCCCGCCGCGCCCGCCGACGAGCGGCTCTGTGTCGACGACGTCGAGATCGACGTGCGGCGCCACGTCGTGCGGCGGGCCGACGCCCCGGTGGAGCTGACGGCGGTCGAGTTCAACGTGCTCGAGATCCTGCTGCGCGCCGCCGGGACGGTCGTCCGCCGCGACGAGCTGGCCCGCAGCGCGCTCGGACGGGCCCTGATGCCGTTCGACCGAAGCCTCGACGTGCACGTGAGCAGGCTGCGCAAGAAGCTCGGGCCTCGCGCCGACGGCGGCGAGCGCATCCGCGCGCTCCGGGCGGTGGGCTACCTCTATGCGCGAGGAGACGCCTGATGCGGGGGATGTTCCTGAAGATGGTGCTGTGGTTCTGGGCCTCGCTCGTGGTCGTGGCCGTGGCGCTCCACGCGGCGGTGATCGCGACCTCGACCCCCACCGAGGTGCGGGTGCAGCGGTTCAGCGACACGGCGCTCGCCGGCTACGGCCGGCGAGCCGCGGCGATCCTCGAGTACGAAGGCGGCCCCGCGCTCGCCGCGTACCTCGACCGGCTCGAGCGCGAGACGCGGATCCACGCGGTGCTGATCGACGCGTGCGGACGCGCTCGGCTACGCCGAGTTGCGGGTGGACGGCGGCTTCGCGCTGAAGGCTCACCGGCTCGAGAGTCCCTCGGGACGGCGATACGACCTCGTCGCCAGCACGCCGATCGGTCTCGTCAGGCTGCTCCACGACGCCCCCTCCGCGCAGCTCCTGCGCCTCCTGGCCGTGCTGATCACCGCCGGCGCCGTGTGCTACCCGCTCGCGCGGTACGTGGCCCGCCCGCTCGGCACCCTACGGGCGGCGACCCACGAGCTGGCCGGCGGCAACCTGGCGGTGCGGGTAGGGCCCACCGTCGGGCGCCGCCGCGACGAGCTGGGAGATCTGGCGCGCGACTTCGATCGGATGGCCGAGCGGATCGAGGCGCTCATGACCTCCGAGCGGCGGCTCTTGCGCGACATCTCCCACGAGCTGCGTTCGCCGCTCGCGCGGCTGCACGTCGCGCTCGGCCTGGCCCGCCAGCCGGCGAGCGACGACCAGTGGGCGCTCGACCGGATCGAGCGCGAGGCCGAGCGTCTCAACGCGCTGATCGGTCAGCTGCTGATGCTGGCCAGGCTCGAGAGCGGGGCGATGGAGCCGACGCGCGAGCCCGTCGACCTCGCCGCGGTCGTGCGCGACGTGGCCGAGGATGCGGACTTCGAGGTGCGGAGCCGGCGCCGCGCGGTGCGCGTCACCGCCACCTGTGAATGCGCGGCGATCGGCGCGCCCGACTTGCTGCACAGTGCCGTGGAGAACATCGTCCGCAACGCCGTCCGCCACACGCGCCAGGACACGGCGGTCGAGATCGCGATGCGCGCCGACGGGCCGGGGCGCGTCGTCATCGCCGTGCGCGACCACGGCAGCGGCGTCCCCGACGAGCTGCTGCCGCACATCTTCCACCCCTTCTATCGGGTGGGCGACGCGCGCGACCGCCACACCGGCGGCGTCGGCCTGGCTTGACGATCGCGGATCGGACGATCCGCCTCCACGGCGGCACCGTACGCGCCGCCAACGCCCGCGACGGCGGGCTCATCGTCGAAGTGACCCTTCCAATCGAAGGCCACGCCGTCTGTCCCGCGACGCTCGCGTCTAACGCCAAGTGTTAAGCGCCGGGCGGCTCGCTTAACAGTTCTTGGCGAAGTCTTTACGAACGAAGGCACGGGTAGCCGGTATCACAAGATCATGAGGCGCGTCACGCTGTGGTCGTTCGGCCTGGGCGTGATCGTACTGCTCGGGGCGGGCGTCTACGTCGTCCGCGTCGGGTCGGGCAACGCACAGTCGAAGACGTCGAGCTCCGCGCCCGAGACCGGGCGGATGGCTCCGGTACCCGTGGTCGCGGCGCCGGCTCGGACGTCCGACATGGCCGTCTATCTCACCGGGCTCGGCTCCGTCGCCCCGCTCAACATGGTGACGGTCCACACGCGCGTGGACGGCGAGCTGACGAAGGTCCTGTTCCAGGAAGGGCAGCGGGTCAGGGCCGGCGACTTGCTCGCGGAGATCGATCCGCGTCCGTTCCAGGTGCAGCTGACGCAGGCGCAGGGCCAGCTGGCGCGCGACGAGGCGCTGCTCCGCAACGCGCGCGTCGACCTCGAGCGCCATCGGACGCTCGTGGCCGAGGACTCGGCGCCCAAGCAGCAGCTCGACACGCAGGTCGAGCTCGTCCACCAGTACGAGGGCGCCGTCGAGACTTCGTATCACCGCGCCCCTCGGCGGGCGCCTCGGGCTCCGTCTCGTCGATCCCGGGAACATCGTCCACGCGACCGATCAGAACGGCCTGGTCGTGATCACGCAGCTCGAGCCGATCGCGGTCGTGTTCACGATACCCGAGGACAGTCTTCCGCCGGTGCTCGTGAAACTCAACGCCGGCGTGAAGCTGCCCGTCGACGCGTGGGACCGAGAGCAGAAACAGCGCCTGGCCTCGGGCACCTTGCTGACCGTCGACAACCAGATCGACCCGACCACGGGCACGGTCCGCCTGAAGGCCGTGTTCCCCAACGCCGACGGGAGGCTGTTCCCGAGCCAGTTCGTCAACGCGCGCCTCCAGCTCGACGTCAAGCGAGGCGCGACCGTGGTGCCGGCGGCGGCGATTCAGCAGAGCGCTCAGGGCCCCTTCGTGTATGTCGTGAAGCCCGACCACTCCGCGACGGTGCGCCCCGTGAAGATCGGCGTGACCGAGGGCGATAGCGCGGCGATCGATTCCGGGGTATCGCCGAGCGAGATGGTCGTGATCGACGGCGCCGAGCGCCTGCGGGAGGGCAGCCGGGTCGCGCTGCAAGACGCGGGCAGCGCAGCTCCGCGGCGCGCGCCGTGAACCCGTCACGCCCGTTCATCCTCCGCCCGGTGGCGACGACGCTCTTGATGGTCGCCGTGTTTCTCGCCGGCGCGCTCGCGTACCGGCTCTTACCGGTCTCGGCGCTCCGGAGCTCGCGAAGGTGCAGGGCATCACCCTGTTCATGCAGCCGGTCCAGGACCTGACCGTCGAGGATCGGGTGAGCCGGACGCAGTACCAGTACACGCTCGAGGATCCGGACGGCGCCGAGCTCGCCGCGTGGGCGCCGCGGCTGCTCGACCGCCTCCGCGCGCTGCCGGCGCTGCGCGACGTGAGTACCGATCTACAAGATCACGGTGTCGGCACGGCGATCGCGATCGACCGGAGCACCGCCTCGCGGCTCGGCGTCAGCCCTCAAATATTGGACGACACGCTCTACGACGCGTTCGGCCAGCGGCAGGTGTCCACGATCTTCACGCAGGTGAACCAGTACCGCGTCGTGCTGGAGGTGAAGCCGGACTTCCGGCAAACCGCCTCGAGCCTCGACGGTCTCTACGTGCGCGGCACCAACGGCGGCACCGTGCCGCTCGGCGCGCTCAGCACCGCGACCGAGAAAACGGCGCCGATCGCGATCAGCCGTCAGGGACAGTTCCCGGCGGTGACGCTCTCGTTCAACCTGGCGCCGGGCGCGTCGCTCGGCGACGCGGTGCGGGCCATCGAGGCGACGACGCAGCGGCTCGGACTGCCGGCCAGCATCGAAGGCAGCTTCCAGGGGACGGCGCAGGCCTTTCGCGCGGCGCTGGCCAACGAGCTCCTGCTGATCCTGGCCGCGCTGGTCGCCGTCTACATCGTGCTCGGCGTGCTCTACGAGAGCTATATCCACCCGATCACGATCCTCTCGACCTTGCCGTCGGCCGGCGTCGGCGCCTTGCTGGCGCTCCTCGTGTGCCGGATGGAGTTCGGGGTGATCGCGCTGATCGGCGTGATCCTCCTGATCGGCATCGTGAAGAAGAACGCGATCATGATGATCGACTTCGCGCTGCACGCCGAGCGCGAGGAGGGCCGAGCTCCCGTGGAGGCGATCTACCAGGCGTGCCTGCTCCGGTTCCGGCCGATCATGATGACGACGATGGCGGCGCTGCTCGGCGCGCTGCCGCTGGCCCTCGGCACCGGTGTGCGCTCCGAGCTTCGCCGGCCGCTCGGCGTCTCGATCGTGGGCGGCCTGATCGTGAGCCAGGTGCTGACGCTCTACACCACGCCGGTCATCTACCTCGCCTTCGACGACCTGGCGCGCCGGCTCCAGCGGCGCCGGGAGCGGCCGGCGCTGGGCCCGGAGCCCGCGTGAGCTTCTCCACGCCCTTCATCCGGCGGCCGGTCGCGACGACGCTCCTCACGATCGGCCTGTTCCTGGCCGGCGCCCTCGCCTATCCGGTCTTGCCGGTGTCGTCCCTGCCGCAGGTCGACTTCCCGACGATCTCGGTCCAGGCGAGCTTGCCCGGCGCCAGCCCGGAGACGATGGCCACGTCCGTGGCGACGCCGCTCGAGCGGCAGTTCGGCCGGATCGCGGGCGTGACCGAGATGACATCGACGAGCGTCCTCGGGTCCTCGTCGATCGTGCTCCAGTTCGACCTGAACCGGAACATCGACGGCGCCGCCCGCGACGTGCAGGCCGCCATCAACGCCGCGCGCGGGTGTCTGCCCGCGGCGCTCCCGACCAACCCCAGCTACCGCAAGGTGAACCCGGCCGACGCGCCGATCATCATCATCGCCCTCACGTCGCCGACGAAGAGCCGGGGACAGATGTACGACATCGCGTCGAGCATCCTGCAGCAGAAGCTCGCGCAGGTGCGCGGCGTCGGGCAGGTCATCGTCGGCGGAAGCTCGTTGCCGTCGGTCCGCGTCGAGCTCAACCCCTCGGCGCTCAACAAGTACGGGATCGCGCTCGAGGACGTTCGCCAGGTGCTGGCCGCCACGAACGTCAATCGCCCGAAGGGCTCGCTGAGCGACGCCACCCGGACGTCGCAGATCCTCGCCAACGACCAGATGCGCCATGCCGCGGACTACGTGCCGGTGATCGTCGCCTACCGGCACGGCCAGGCCGTGCGGCTCGAGGACGTGGCGCGGGTCGAGGACTCGGTCGAAGACGTCAGGACGATCGGCCTGTCGGACGGCAAGCCCGCCGTGCTGCTGGTCGTCTTCCGCCAGCCCGGCGCCAACATCATCCAGACGGTCGACCGCATCTACGCGCTGCTGCCGGAGCTCCAGGCCACGACCCCCGCGGCGATCGACCTCAAGGTGGTCCTCGACCGGACGACGACGATTCGCGCCTCGCTCTTCGACGTGGAGCGCACCCTGCTGATCTCGATCGCGCTCGTGACCCTGGTGGTCTTCGCGTTCCTCCGGAGCGTGCGCGCCACGGTCGTGCCGGCGGTCGCCGTGCCGGTCTCGCTGGTCGGCACCTTCGGCGTGATGTACCTGCTGCGGTTCAGCCTCGACAACCTCTCGCTGATGGCGCTGACGGTGGCCACCGGCTTCGTGGTCGACGACGCGATCGTCGTGCTCGAGAACATCACCCGCCACCGCGAGGCCGGCCTGGGCCCCCTCGAGGCGGCGCTGCTCGGGGCCCGCGAGATCGGCTTCACCGTGGTCTCGATCAGCATCTCGCTGATCGCCGTGTTCATCCCGATCCTCCTGATGGGCGGCATCGTCGGCCGGCTCTTTCGCGAGTTCGCGATGACCCTTTCGGCCGCGATCCTCATCTCGCTGGTGGTCTCGCTCACCACGACGCCGATGCTGTGCGCAACGCTCCTGGGCCGACGCGACGAGCCGGGGCCGCGCGGGCGCCTCTATCGGTTGAGCGAGCGCTTCTTCGAGGGGATGCACGGCTTCTATGCACGGACCCTCGCGTGGGTGTTGCGGCACCCGCGCGCGATCCTCGCCGTGACGATCCTGACGGTCGCCGTCAACGTCTACCTCTTCGTCCTCGTGCCCAAGGGGTTCTTCCCGCAGCAGGACACCGGACGGATCACGGGCGTCGTGCAGGCCGCGCAGGACATCTCGTTCCAGGCGATGCGCGAGAAGCTCGGGCAGATCGTCGAGATCATCCGGAGCGACCCGGCGGTCGAGAACGTGATCGGCTTCACCGGCGGCGGGGGCGGCGGCAGCGGAACCACCACGAACACCGCGCGCCTGTTCATCGCGCTCAAGCCGCTGGCCGCGCGCAAGCTCAGCGCCGACCAGGTGATCGGCCGGCTCCGAGGGCGCCTCGCCGGCGTCGTCGGCGCGCCGTCGTATCTGCAGGCCGTGCAGGATCTCCGGGTCGGCGGACGGGCGAGCAATGCGCAGTATCAGTTCACCCTGCAAGGCGACAGTATCCAGGACCTGAACACGTGGGCGCCGCGGATCGTCCAGCGGTTGCGCGGCCTGCCTCAGGTCGTCGACGTCAGCAGCGATCAACAGGATCGCGGCCAGCAGGCGACCGTTGTGATCGATCGAAGCACGGCCTCGCGTTTCGGCATCACCCCCCAGCTCATCGACGACACGCTCTACGACGCCTTCGGCCAGCGCCAGGTGTCCGTCATGTACACGCTCCTGAACCAGTACCACGTGGTGATGGAGGTCGAGCCGAAGTACTGGCAGCGCCCCGAGACGCTCGGCGACATCTACCTGCCGGGCGCGGGCGGCGCGATGGTGCCGCTCTCGGCGTTCACGCGGTACGCGCCGACGAACACCGTGCTCGCGGTCAATCACCAGAGCCAGTTCCCGGCGGTGACCCTCTCCTTCAACCTGCCGCCCGGCGTCGCGCTCGGCCAGGCGGTCGCCGCGATCCAGGCCGCTACCCTGCACGCCGGGCTCCCCGCCGCCATCCGCGGCAGCTTCCAGGGCACGGCGCAAGCGTTCCAGGCCGCGCTCGCGAACCAGCCGCTGCTGATCGCCGCCGCGCTCGTCTCCGTCTACATCGTGCTGGGCGTGCTCTACGAGAGCTACGTGCACCCGATCACGATCCTCTCCACACTGCCCTCCGCGGGTATCGGCGCCATTCTCGCGCTCCTGATTTGCCGGGCGGATCTCTCGGTCATCGCGCTCATCGGGGTGATCCTCCTGATCGGCATCGTGAAGAAGAACGCGATCATGATGATCGACTTCGCGCTCGAGGCCGAGCGTGGCGGCGGCCGGAGCCCGGAGGAGGCCATCTATCAGGCGTGCCTGCTGCGCTTTCGGCCGATCATGATGACGACGATGGCCGCGCTGCTGGGGGCGCTGCCGCTGGCCCTCGGCACGGGCGTCGGCTCCGAGCTGCGCCGACCGCTCGGCATCGCCATCGTCGGCGGCCTGGTGGTGAGCCAGCTGCTCACGCTCTACACGACGCCCGTCGTCTACCTCGAGCTCGACCGCCTGCGGCTCGCCCTGCAGCGGCTTCGACGCGGCCGGGCCCGCCGCGCCGTGGCCCAGGCGACCCACGCATGATACGGCGCCTTCCGGTCGTCGCCCTCCTCGTCGGCGCGGCCCTTCTCGTCGCGGCCGGCTGCTCGGTCGGGCCGAACTACGTGCGCCCGTCGATCGAGACGCCCGGCGCCTACAAGGAGGTGGCGGAGGGCGCCGAGTGGAAGCCCGCGCAGCCGAGCGACGGGATGGTCCGCGGGCCGTGGTGGGAGGTCTTCGGCGATCCGCTGCTGAATTCGCTCGAGACGCAGGTGAGCATCTCGAACCAGAACCTCCTCGTCGCCGAGGGCCAGTTCCGGCAGGCCCGCGCGCTCGTCCTGGCCGCGCGCTCGCAGTTCTTCCCGACCGCTACGGTTGGCGCCGGCTACACTCGCTCGCGTCCTTCGGAGAACCTGGCGGGCTCGTTCGGACCCAAGCAGGGCGCCTCGAACGATTTCATCTTGCCGGTCGACGTCTCGTGGGACATCGACGTCTGGGGACGCGTCCGTCGCAACGTGGAAGCGAACCGGGCGAACGCCCAGGCCAGCGCCGGCGATCTGGAGGCCACTCGCCTCCTCTTTCAGAGCGAACTGGCGCAGGACTATTTCCTGCTGCGGACGGTCGACGCCCAGCGAGGGCTGCTCAACGCGGCGATCGCCGCCTATCAGACGTCGCTCCAGCTCACGCGCAACCGCTATGCGGCCGGCGTCGTGTCGGCCGCCGATGTCGCACAAGCCGAGACTCAGCTGAAGACGACGCAGGCCCAGGCGACCGATCTCGGCGTGCAGCGCGCTCAGCTCGAGCACGCGATCGCCGTCCTGATCGGCCGGCCGCCGGCGACGCTCGAGCTCGCGCTCGCGTCGCTCCCTGCCGCCCCGTCGTCCATTCCCGTCGGCGTGCCATCCGAGCTGCTCGAGCGGCGGCCCGACGTCGCCGCGGCGGAGCGGCGCGTCGCCGCCGCCAACGCCCAGATCGGCGTCGCGGTGGCCGCGTACTACCCGACGGTGACCTTGAGCGCGTCGGCCGGATTCCAGAGCGGCAGTATCGCGAAGTGGCTCGTGTGGCCGAGCCGCTTCTTCTCCGTCGGGCCGGCCGTCACGGAGACCGTGTTCGACGGCGGCCTACGCGGCGCGCAGACCGCGCAAGCGCGCGCCGCGTACGACGCGAGCGTCGCTGGCTATCGTCAAACCGTGCTCGGCGCATTCCAGGACGTCGAGGACAATCTGGCCGCGCTCCGCATTCTAGAAGTCGAGGCGCGCGAGCAGGACGAGGCCGTCCAGGCCGCCGAGCGCTCGCTGGCGCTGACCACCAATCAGTACCGCGCGGGCGTCGTGAGCTATCTGAACGTGGTGATCGCGCAGACGGCGGCGCTCACGAGTGAGCAGACGGCGGTCGGGATCAGCGGGCGCCGGCTCGCCGCGAGCGGGTGTGGCGAGCCCGATCTCCTCCACACAGGTCAACAGCTCGTGCTCGAGCTCGGCCCACCAGTCCGTCATACCGCTGCCTCCCTCTCTTGTGACCGATCAGACGTGGTACGGATCGACACCGACCAGCGACGTGAGCCTCACGGGCCACGTCGGTGCCGAACGCCCGCGCGGGATCGGGACGCTGTAGGCGATCAGGAGGAGCCAGCGCGCCCACGCCTGGTTCCAGTCGGCGCTCGGACGGCACATCGCTCGCTCGAGGTCGCCGACCACGAGACCGACCCACACGCTCCACACGGTGCGGTCGTCCGGGGGAATCATCTCGATGAGCGCAAACCCGAGCCGGACGATCGTCTCGCGGATCTCGGCCGGCGAGGTGCGGCCCTCGGAGGCCGGAATCAGGATGTGCTCGGCGATCCACCGGTGCGCCTTCAAGACCAGCGCGCGGCGGAGCAGCGGCTCGAGGCCGAGCCAGGTCGGCGCCATCGCGTCGTACCAGGATTGAAGTCCGTGGAGCTCGGCGGCCGCCGCGAACGGCGGCAGCGCCCCGCGCGGCTGCGACGCGGCGCGGCGGCGCGACTGCGCGTGACTGGCGAGGTATCGCTCGTCGGCCGTGTAGCGCTGGGCGACGGCCGCGAGCTGGCCTCGGCGCTCGGCGTCGGCCTCGTAGCGGCACGGCCAATCGCGCACGACCGAGGCGACCGTCTCGAGGGGTTGCCACTGCAGCACCGTGAAGCCGCCGCGAAATCCCGCCGCCCGAAGCTTGCGGGAAGCCGTGCGGGCGGCGCTGCGGATCGTTCGGCGCAGGCTCGCGAACTCCTCGGGCAGCGGCACCAGGGTCTGGCGGAGCAACAGCGCGAGGCGGCCGTCGGGCGCCTCGTAGACGGCCACGAGGTCAGGGCACTCCCGGCACACGGCGGAATAGCAGTCGAGCCACATGGGTCCCTCTCCACGATCAGGATTGGCCTGCTTCTGGCTCGACGATGAACTCGCACCATGACGGGCGCATGAGAGGCACATGAGAAACGCCTCAGGATCAGCGACACTAGGGCCGTGGACACGACCGTCCGGCGTGGCGACCGCGTTTGCCGCACGATCGGTCTCGCCGGCATCGTCTTCTTTCTGGTCAGCGCGTTCAGCCCGCTTGCCTACCGGCTGAATCAGTGGATGGCCGACTCACCCCGGCTCGTGGCTTCCGACGCCATCGTGGTGCTCGGCGGATGGATCTCGCCCTCGGGCATGCTGAGCCTCGAATCGCTGCGGCGGACCAATCGCGGTATCGAGCTGTACCGGCGCGGCCTGGCGCCCGTCCTGATCCTGCTCGGCGGATCCACCGGGGGCGGACCGACCGAAGCCGAGGTGCGCGCGGCGCAGGCCCGCCTGCACGGCATTCCAGCCGAAGCGATCCTGACCGAAACCCGCGCGCGCACGACCCGAGAGGAAGCCGCGCGCGTGAAGGCGCTCCTGGAGCCGCGCGGCGTGCGGACGGTGCTCCTGGTGACCAACGCGGGCCACCTCGCGCGCGCGCGCCCGCTGTTCGAGCGCGCCGGGTTCGAGGTCCGCGGGGTGCCGTCCGATCCGCTCGTCGGAGCCGACGCGCCCGAGTCGCGAATCGCGCAGATGCGCGTGCTCGTCAAAGAATTCCTCGGCTGGCTCTACTATCGGATCGCGGGCTACATCTAGCGCTGGAGGAAGGCATGGAGGCGACGTTCATCGCGGCGCTGGCGGGGTTGACGTCGATCGGCGCCTACTACGTCGGCGCCAGGGCGCTCGGACTGCCGAGCGCCCGCCTTGGAGCCGCCGTTGGCAAGATGCTCGAATCCGTCGGGATGGTTCTGATCTTCCTGGCCGTGAACCTGACCACGTCCGTCCTGGTCGTGCTGGTGGTCCGCGGCCTGGCGGACACCTTCGTGTCGGCGTACGCGGTCGATGACGCGGTCTGGCTGGGTCTGTCCCTGATCCAGGGCCTCGCCTTTCAGTCGTGGCGAGGATCGGCGGCGGAGCCGGCGAGCGGCCGCTAGGCGCCTCGAGCCAGCGCCGCGCGGACGGCGTCGATCACCCGGCGGAGGTCGTACGGCTTGCCGATGATCTCGAGCGCCTCGGTGTCGCCGACCAGCTGCTCGAGCGCCGGCTTGTTGGTCGTGGTGAGCACGAACTCGCGCCGCTGCATCGGCTCGGCGCTGCGCACGAGCCGCAGGAACCGCCAGTTCGCATCGTAGGCGGTGAGATATCGTAGACCACCACCGCGGGCGCGTGGTGGTTGATGAAACCGACCAGGTCGAGCTCGCCCTTCTTCACGTCCGGGATGTGCCCCACCACCGTCTGGAAGCCTTCAGCTTCGAGCGCCGTGCGCAGGAGCTCGACGGTGTCCTCGCTCGAGTTGAACACGGCGATCGTCGGCTTGCTCCCGACGCCGGAAGCTGGCTCCATGGCGCGTCAGTCCTCGTCGGTTCGCTCTCGGACCCGGATCAACGAGTCGTGGCGAACCGTGGGCACTACGAGAGAGCGTATCGCGGCGCGCGACACGCGTGTCCAGCCGCCCCAGGACGCGATGCGCATCATCCGGCGCGGCGGATCATGCTCGCCACGATCGCGGTCAGCTCGGCCGGATCAACCGGCTTGGTGAGGTGGATATTGAATCCCGCCTGCAGGCTCCGGATCCGGTCCTCCGGCCGGCCGAAGGCGGTCAACGCCGCCGCGGGCGTCTCGCCGCCCTGCTCGGGGCTCAAGGCCCGCACCTTTCGTATGAGCGAATAGCCGTCCTGCCCGGGCATCTCGATGTCGGAAACGAGCGCGTCGGGCCGCCGCCGCGCGACCTCGCGCACGGCCTCGTCGGTCGAGCGACATTCGATGACCTCGCCGCCTGCCTGGGCCAGGACCTCCTTGATCAGCTCGACGGCGGTCGGATCGTCGTCCACCACGACGATGCGCGCACCGGCCAGCGAGGCGCTCTCGAGCGCCGGGCCGTCCCGGCGCGCGATGGGCTGCTCGCGCAGGTCGGCGAGCATCAGGGGCAGCTTCACCACGAACGTCGCGCCCTGCCCTTCGCCGGCACTTTCGACGTACACGCTGCCGCCGTGCAAATCGACGAAGTGGCGCACCAGCGCCAGGCCGATCCCCAGCCCTCCCTGGTCGCGCGTGCTCCCGCTCTCGCCCTGACGCAGCCGATCGAAGACGAACGGCAGCTCGTCGATCGGGATGCCCCGGCCGCTGTCGCTGACGACGATCTCGACGTGCGACCGGACACGCTGGAGCTGGACCTGGACACGCCCGTCCTTCGGGGTGAACTTGACGGCGTTGTCCAGCAGGTTCCAGACAACCTGCTGAAGGCGCCCGGCGTCGCCGCTGACCAGAAGGCCTGGGGCCTCCAGCACCGACTGCAGCCGAATGCCCTTCGCCTCGGCCGCGTGACGGACCACCTCCAGCGCGTCCTCGATGACGTCGCGGAGGTCGACGGGCCGTACGACGAGCCGCATCCGACCGTTCACGATCCTCGCCATATCGAGTAGATCGTCGACGAGCCGGATCTGCGCGTCGACGTTCCGGACGATGATCTGGACCGCCCGGCGAGTCTGCGCCTCGCTCAGCTGACCGCGCTCGATGAGCCTCGCCCACCCGTACACGGCGTTGAGCGGGTTGCGCAGTTCGTGCGAGAGCGTCGACAGGAACTCGTCCTTCGCGCGGTTCGCCGCTTCGGCTGCGCGGCGCGCCGCCTCGGCCTCGCGATAGAGTCGCGCGCCCTCGATCACCGCCGCAGCGTGGCTCGCGACGACGGTGGCGACGGCGAGGTCCATGGGACCGTAGCGTCGGGCCGATTCGGTGAACGCGACGGTCAGCGCGCCCAGCACACGCTCGTGCGCGACGAGGGGCACGACCATCCACGACGTCGGGCCGAGCTGACGGAGCAGCTCGAGCTGGTCGGCATCCTGCGCGGCGTCGCGCAGATCGGCATCCGTGGCGTGGGTCACCAGAACCGGTCGGCGCGTGCGAATGACGGCGGCGACCCCCCGCGCGGCCGTCGGATCGACCGCGAGCCGGGCGCCGATCTCGGAGACGAGCGCCTCGCGGGTGGGATCGACGTGCGCGCACGCGACGCGACGGAGTGAGGCAGCGTCGTGAAGAAGATCGACGGCGCAGAGATCGGCGAGGGCCGGCACCGCCAGACGGGCTAGGCGCGAAAGTGTTCGCTCGTAGTCGAGCGACGAGCCGAGCAGCGCGCTCATCTCCGCGAGAGCGGCCGCTCGCCGCTCCGTCGGGACTGGCGGCGTCGTCATTCCCCAGAGTCTCACCCTTGCTGTCGACGATGACAAGCGCGGAAACGGCCAAATCGGGGAAACACCTGCCGTGCGGATCGAGTGAATGCTCGATGGCGCCGGCCGCGAGGCCGACGGATCTTCGAAATAGTGGCCGGGCGCTGCTGCAGGCCGTCGCGGGGCTGGGGCCCCGCCGGCCGCGGCGCGCTCATAACGCATATAAAGAGGAGGCCGACCGTGAACGAGCCGACGCGACAGCCCCACCGCGGTCGTTTGGTCTGCATCGTGCTCGTACCGCTCTCGATCGCCGCGCTCTCGACCGCCGGATGCGCCGGCCACAGTCCTCTCGCGAGCGCGAAGGTGTCGCAAGCGGAGCGGGCCGTCGACGAGGCGCAGCAGGCGGGCGCGGCCGTCAGCGCGCCGCTCGAGTTCCGGACCGCGCAGGACAAGCTCATGGCCGCCCAGAAGGCGATGGCCAAGGGCAAGAACGAGGAGGCGATCCGAGCCGCGGAGCAGGCCGCGATCGACGGCGAATACGCGCGCGTCATGGCCGCTAATCAGCGCGTCAACGCGGTGGCGGACGAGATGGGCCGATACCTCAAAGTGCTGCGCCAGGAGCTCGACCGGCTGCCGAAGTGACGGGCTCGGCGGCGGAGGGACTGTTCGATGGGTCAGCGTACCGTTCGACTCACGAGGGTGGTTGCGGTGGTCGGTGTCCTGAGCGTGGCGGCGGGCTGCGCCATGTCGAGCAAGCAGCGAGCGGCCAAGGCCCAGTTCGAGCGGGCGCAAGCAGCGTATCAGCAGGCACAGGTCGATCCCAACGTGCAGGCGTACGCCCCGTTGTGGCTCGGCGACGCGCAAAAGGCGCTGCGCGCCGCCGGGGAGGCGAAGGACAGCGACGAACGGATGCATCTGAGCTACCTGGCGGAGAGAAAGGCGCAGCTCGCGTCGGTGACGGGCGCGACCGGCAAGACCGAGCAGAACATGGAGCAGCTGCGCCGGGAGACGTCCGAGATGCTGCTGCACAAGCGCGACCGCGAGCTGAAGGCCGCGCGCGGCGAGACGGAGGCCAAGGCGCGCGAGGCGGAGCAGTGGCGCCGGGTGGCGGAGGCGCGCGCCCGCGACGCCGAGGCGAAAGCGGCCGAGAGAGAGCAGGGTCGGAAGACGGACGAGGTCGACGCCAAGGCGCTCGCGGCTGAAAATGCCAGGGCGACGGCGCTCGCCAACGAGCTGGCGAACCTCAAGGCGCAGCAGACCGATCGCGGGATGGTGCTCACAGTCGGCGACGTGCTGTTCGCACCCGGCAAGGCCGAGGTCGGGCCCGGCGCCCAGCGGAGCATCGACAAGCTTGCGGAGTTTCTCAAGGCCTATCCGAAGCGCGAAGTGATGATCGAGGGCCACACCGACAACGTCGGCGACGAGAGCTTCAACATCAAGCTCTCGCAGCAGCGCGCCGACGCCGTGCGCGATCTCCTGGTGGCGCGAGGCATCGCCGCGCAGCGCATTCGCACCAAGGGCTACGGCCCGAAGTTTCCGGTGGTGGAGAACGATTCGGCGGCCGGCCGGCAGCAGAACCGGCGGGTCGAGGTGCTGGTGCTGAACGAGGGCGTGAGCGCGGAGGGGTCGACGCGCGCGGGTTCAACCCAATGAAGAGAGTGTTCGTCGCCTTGACCGCCGTCCTCAGCGTCGCGATGCCGGTCGCCGCGCGCGCGCAGCAGGGGCCCGAGCCTCCGTTGGCGGACGCCGAGGCGGGCACCGCATGCCCGCTCGGTCGAGTGGCGATGGTGCGCGGGAGCGATTCCGAGGCGCGGGAGGGCGGCGGATTCGAGGCGGCGCGCGGGAACGGCATTCACGGCGCCCTGGATCTGAATGGCTTTCTGGGCGAACCGGTTTTCGCCGTCGCGAACGGCAAAGTGGTGGTGGCTGCGCGAAGCGATTGGGGGAAGCTGGGCAAAACCGTCGTCATCGACCACCTGGACGGCGGACATACGATCTACGGCCACCTGGATACGATCGAAGTGAGCCTGAACAGCCTCGTCACCGCGGGCCAAGTGATCGGCACGATGGGCTACTCCGGGAACGCGAAGAACCTTCAAGCGAAGAACCTGCCGCCGCACCTGCATTTCGCCTACGTCCGGGGCTTCGTGCCGCTGGCCAAAATCAGGGATTCCGGCGACAGTTTTGAAACCTCACTCGCGAGGAACAACGCCCTGTGGGGTGTGACGGGTGTTCTTCATCCGATGTGGGCCGTCAGGTTTCTCAAGTGCTGGGAGAATCCGCTACCCGCGGGGGTGTCTTCGCCGCCGTCTCGGCTCATCATGCGCTGACGACGGATCTGCGCTAGCTCGCGCTTCTTCCAGCCCTGGCGCGCTCGACCTCCCAGGCCACGCAGCAGATCGGGTGGAGATGGCGTTTGTCGGGTCCAGCGGTAGCGTCCGGCCCGGCGAATTCGAGCTCCAGCTCCATCTCGTCATGCTTGATCGGCTCCCCGCAGATCAAGCAGACCGCTCCGCTCCCCGGTCCACCGAGAATTCGGCTGGGGGGCCCCACCGGGAGGGTGCCGCTTCGCATTGCTTCGTGGGCTCGGCGTCGGAGTGTCGCAGCGTCGAGCATTTCAGCGGAACTGCAACGTCTCCCCGACCGCCGAAGTCAGTGTGATCGCGGTGAGGATGTCCACGTCATCTTCAGGTTCGCACGGAGGCCGTCCCGAGGTGGGTAAGATTTACGAATGTGCGAGTACGATGTGGTCGCGGAAACTTCCGCCTCTGAGACCTCACGGCGCTCGCCCAGCCGCGAAGCCTCTCGCCGGCCGCCTAACGGACCCGATGTGGTTCCCGGGTCGCGTGTAGCCTGGCTTCGACCTCTCGTGCGAGCACGTCCGCGCCGTCAGACAGTTGCTGGGCGAGCTTCACGAGGATTCGCGATCGCTCGTACGCCTCCAGTACCCTCCGTCGGATGGTCGGAGGGAGCAGTCCGCAGTCGTGAAGATGGGCCCGGATACTGTCGATAAGAGCACTGCCACACTTGGCGCACCGCAGGAGCTCGGAGTCGAGCTCGATCTGTCGGTAGCGGCGGCCGCACGGCACGCACTCGGCGACGGCATGGTCCCAGCAGTAAGCGAAGAGGACGGCGACCTCGTCGAAGTTGAGCGCGCGAGGCCGCCGACAGTCGAGATGAACGATCCGAGCGCCAGTCCAGACAACGGTGTCGCCATCCACGATCGCCTGAGAGCACTTAGGACACCTCACCCCGTACGATTCCTTCAGCATGTCGCCTCCAAGGTCGGTCAGGCCCACCACCCAACTCCTACCGAGGGCGACGCTAATGACGCTCCATCTCGCTGCCAATCGGGTAAAACCCGCATACCGAGAGAGGGAAGAACCGGCAGACAGTGGTGCCGCGGTCGGGCAGGCAGACGCCGGTATCATCGGTCCAGCCGAAACACGAGGCGCGGCAGAGCGCGCCTTCACGAGCACTATCGACGCTCCAGCGTGGCCCAGACCTGCAGCAGCGTCCCGAGCACGATCGCGGACAGGCCGATCCAGCCGAGGACGCCGGAGACGTCGTCGAGCTTCTTGACCTGGAGGTCGATGCTCGCCATCGTCCAGGTTACGACCTTGCCGCCGGGCGGGACGCGCAAGGGCATCCCGAACAGAAACAGAACGACGACGCCGGCAAGGTTCAGGAGCAGGCCGAGGACGTTCAGTCCCTTGCTCATGGCATCCTCTTCGCCCAGCGCGCCCGCGCCGCCTTGTGGGCGCTCGCGCTGCGCTTCGCCGCACTCATGTTCTTGGCGCGCGGTGCCGCGCTCCCGGCCACCTTCGACCGCGATGCGGCGCATGTACTCGGGTAGAGCTGCTCGAACCTGAGCTGACGTGACCCTGCGCGCTATACGTGAGCGAGATTAGCACGCGCTCGCGCCGCGAGCCGGCCATGCGACGAACAACGTATACGTAACCGACCTACGAATTGAGGGACGCGACCGCCCGTGCGATGATCGCCGCCGTCGCCCAAATTGTCTGAACGCTGCGTGAACTGAAAGACCGGGGAGGATTGATGTGAGTCGCTGATGTCCGGGATGGTGCGAGCTCGAGCATTACACGACGATCGAGCCCGGCTCGCAGACCCTCGACACCAACCGCCCGACTTCCTCGGGCGTCAGATGCTCGCGAGTCCGCCGCGCCGCGTTTCGGGGCGCTGAGAGTTCGACGTCAGTGCAGGAGGCCGTGAGCGCGGCCGACCTTCACGAAGGCCGCCACCGCCCGCTCGAGGTGCTCCGCTTCGTGCGCCGCGCTAATCTGCACCCGGATGCGGGCCTGGCCCTCGGACACGACCGGATAGGAGAAGCCGACGACATAAATACCCTCGGTCAGTAGGTCGGCCGCCATCCGGTGGGCGAGGTAGGCGTCGCCCAGCATGATAGGCACGATGGGATGGACACCCGAACGGATGGCGAAGCCCGCTTCGGTCATCGCCCTACGGAACCAGCGGGTGTTGGCCTCGAGCCGGTCGCGCCGTACCGTCGTCGTCGAGAGCATCGCGAGGCAGGCCAACGAGGCGCTGACCAGCGCGGGTGGCAGCGTATTCGAGAACAGATACGGCCGTGAGCGCTGCCGCAGCAGCGCCACCACCTCGCGTCGACTCGCCGTGAACCCACCGCTGGCGCCGCCCAGAGCCTTCCCCAACGTCGAGGTGACGATGTCTACCTGCCGAGCCACTCCGCAGTGCTCCGGTGTCCCCCGGCCGGTCGGCCCGAAGAAGCCCGTCGCGTGGCTGTCGTCGACCATCACCAGCGCCTTGTAACGCTCCGCGAGGTCGCAGATCTCCGCCAACGGTGCGACGTCGCCGTCCATGGAGAAGACGCCGTCGGTAGCAATCAGCCGCGTCCGCGCCGCCTGCGTCTCCTTCAGTGCCAGCTCCAGCTCGGCCATGTCCGCATGCAGATAGCGGTGGCGCTGCGCCCGGCAGAGACGGATGCCATCGATGATCGAGGCGTGGTTGAGCGCATCGGAAAGGACTGCGTCTTGCTCGCCAAGCAGAGTCTCGAAAAGCCCTCCGTTGGCGTCGAAGCAGGAGGTGTAGAGAATCGCGTCCTCGGTGCCGAGGAAGCGCGCGATGGCCGCCTCGAGCTCGGTGTGGATCGGCTGGGTGCCACAGATGAAGCGCACACTGGCGAGCCCCAGGCCCCAGCGCGCGAGGCCATCCTGGGCCGCGCGCACGAGCGGGGATTCGGCCGCCAGTCCCAGGTAGTTGTTGGCGCAGAAGTTCAGGACCTCGCGGCCGGCCACGCTGACCCGGGCCCCTTGCGGTCCCTCGAGCACGTGCTCACCCTTCCACAGCCCGGCCTGGCGAATCGCCTCGAGCTCGGCCTGCAACCTGACCTGCACCTCACCGTACATGCCACATCTCCCCGCGCTCAGCCGCGCGCATAGTGACGCTTGACGTTGGGAAGCAGATACGCGTCGAAAGCCCGATCGAGATCATAGGCCGGGCGGAAGCCCCAGTCGCGGCGAGCTCGGGCGTCGTCGACGTCCTTGGGCCACGAATCGACGATAGCCCGGCGGCGCGCGTCGGGCGCAAAGGTGATCTGCGCTTGCGGGAACGCCTTGCGCACGCGGTCGGCGAGCTCGGCGGCGTCAGGACTGAAGGCGGCGACGTTGTAGACCGGCGCGGTGAGCGACCGGGTGGGCGCGTCCATGAGCGCCAGCAGGGCAGCGACAGCGTCCGGCATTGCCATGAAGGGGATGCGCGTGTCCAGACGCACGAAGCAGGCGTAGGGCCGGCCCTGGGCTGCGGCGTGGAGCATTTCCGGCGCGAAGTCGCTGGTACCACCGCTCGGAATAGTAACGGCAGAGAGCAGACCGGGGAAGCGAATCGCCCGGAAGGCTCCGCGCTCGGCGATCTCGTGGATCAGACCGTGACCGATCTCACCGCCGGCACCCGTCACCAGGACGACAGGTCTGCGCGCCATACGGCTATCATCGCACGCGCTCTCGGGCCTCACCGACGCCTTGCGAGCTTCAACCTCGACGAAGTGATGGAGAAGCGCACGTCGAGGCAGTAGCGCGGACAGAGAAAGCGAAGAGTGCTAACGGAACTCGGTCGGCACGGCGCGCACGGGCTTTGGTACACGGGTGCTCGCAATGGGATGCCATGAGCCTCCCGGGCCAGTCGCGAAAAACCAAGCGCCGTTGTGGAAGCTGTAATAGCGGCCGCCGTATGCCAACAGGGTGAAGGTCGCGTTCGGTCCGTAGAGGACAGGACTGTCGGGTACGGCCACGAGGCGTGGCGGCGCGGCGACCGCGAGTGCTGGCGGTGGCACGACGTTGCTGCCGGGCGGCTCGGCCGCGCCCGCGACGAGCCCACCCGTGAGCAGAATCGCGATCAGTGTTGTCTCAGTCATATCGCACCCTCCGGAAATCCCGCAGAGGGCAAGCTTCTCGGTGTGCACGCCCGGTGCCAGCGTGTGGGTGCGAAATGACGGGCGCTTATGACTCAGAGTTCACGGCGGGCAGCTCAGTGAGTGTCCTTCTGGCCTCGAGGTGACCGGCGTTGTCAGTCAGTTGGGGCTGTCAGCAACTCTTCCGGGGGCGGGGGCTCGTCGATCCCAGCGGCGGGTGCAACTAGACGGGGGCCAGTCTGAACGGATCACGGCCCAGTGACTGTGAGCGCAGCGCTACCGATGAAGCTGAAGGAGTTAGTCCCTGTCTGCTGCCAGACCTGGGCCTGGACCGTGCCCGTCGACAGCCCCGGGAGGTTCGGCGTGAGCGTCGTGGCTGTCGTCGGGAACGGCACCGTCAGCGTGGTGTTCCCGGCGAGTGCGGTCGCCCGCGCCTGCGCGAGCAGCGTGGTGCCGTTCATGAAGTTCACCACCGGCAGCCCGAACCCGAGATTCGCGAAACCGCCGCCCGTGATCGTGAAGCTGGCAGGCGGCAGCGCCAGGTTGATCAGGTTGGGAGTGATCGCACTCACGCCCCGGCTGTCGGTCACCGTGAGCGTGGCGCTCCCGATCAGACTGAAGGTCGGCGTCGTCGCGCTCGTCTGCTGCCAGACCTGAGCCTGGACCGTGCCGGGCGACAGCCCCGGCAAATTCGGCGTGAGCGACGTGGCCTGCGTCGGGAACGGCACCGTCAGCGTGGTGCTCCCGGCGAGCGCGGTCGCCCGCGCCTGCGCGAGCAGCGTGGTGCCGCTCATGAAGT
>WNEW01000024.1_pt1 | contig 60203 bp, 63 predicted proteins | sample 5399891 | NCBI WGS metagenome assembly WNEW01 (sample SAMN13153336, study PRJNA577476) | soil metagenome | isolation source: 40 cm grassland meadow soil pre-rain plot 5 | place: USA:California | collected 2015-09-08 | reverse complement strand
GCCCGTGACGACGATGTGGATGTCCTCCGGCTTGCCGACGATCGGGCACAGCGCGTCGTCGTCGTCCTGGTCCACCCAGTCGGGCCAGCTCTCGGCCTGGTACATCGCGCGCAGCTTGAGCAGGCCGACCTTGTTGCGGGCGCGCTCGTAGAAATCCTCCCGCAAAGCAGTTCGCGCTGCAGGCCGTCGGGACTCCCCCGCCGGCGAGGCGCCACTCAAAGTAGAATAGCGCACACCACGCGGGAGGACCCATGAGGCCATACGAGGGCATCAAGATCATCGATATCACCCATGTGCTCGCCGGGCCGTTTGCCGCTTACCAGCTGGCGCTGCTCGGCGCGGACGTCATCAAGGTCGAGCATCCGATCGACTACGACCAGAGCCGCGACTCGGGGGGCGACCGCGCCCTCAACCGCCAACAGATGGGGACGGGCTTCCTCACGCAGGCCTCTAACAAGCGCGCGATCACCCTGAACTTGAAGCACGAGGAGGGACGCGAGATCTTGAAGAAGCTCGTGAAGGACGCCGACGTGCTGGTGGAGAACTGGCGCTCGGGCGCCTTCCCCGCCCTGGGGCTCGGCTGGAGCGATCTCTGGCCGCTCAACCCGCGGCTGATCTACTGCTCGATGACCGCGTTCGGCCAGGAGGGGCCGCGCGGGGTGCAGACCGCCTACGACCAGCTGATCCAGGCCACGTCGGGAATGATGGCGATGACCGGCACGCCGGACGTGAACCCGATCAAGACCGGCGCGCCCGTCATCGACTACGCCACTGGCACGATGTGCGCGTTCGCGATCTCGGCCGCGCTCTTCCAGCGCGAGCGCACGGGGCGCGGCCAGTACATCGACAGCTCGATGCTCGACGTGTCGATGATGCTGATGGGCTCACACATCACGTCCTACCTGCGCACCGGGAGCGAGCCCAAGCCCAAGGGCAATCGCATGGACCGCGCCAGCAGCCAGCTCTACGCGGCCAAGGACGCGCCGCTGATGATCGCCGCCGGCAACCGCGGCCAGCACGAGCGTCTCTTCCGCGCCGTCGGCCGCCCGGACCTCGCCGCGCAGTCGAGCCACGACGAGCGCGAGGCGCTCTACGAGAAGCAGACCGAGGAGCTCCAGAAGATCATCGCGCAGCGGACCGCCGACGAGTGGGAGCAATACCTCCAGGGCAGCCACGTCCCGGCCGGTCGCGTGCGGCGCCTCTCGGAGTCGCTGAACGATCCACAGCTCGCCACGCGGGGCGTCTTGCACCGCCACGAGAAGATCGAAGGCATCGAAGGGCCGGTGACCGTGCCGATGGCCGCGTTCAAGTTCGCCGACGGCGGCCCGAGCATCGAGACCCCGCCGCCGCGCCTGGGCCAGCACACCGACGAGGTGCTCGCGGGCCTCGGCTACACGAAGGACGACATCGCGAAGCTACGCGCCGGGGGCGCGATCTAAAGCCATCGCGCCGGGCGCGATCTAGGGCAACAGGTCGGCGACGGCGATGGGGCTCGACGGGAAGGCGAGGGGAACGGCGGCGGCGGGCGCCGCCAAGGTGGTGACGGAGCGATAGCGCCAGCCGTAGATCGCCGCCGGGTCGTGGCTCGGATCGCGGTAGATCTCGAGGACCCCGTCGACCAGGTTGACGATCCAGTAGTCCTCGATCCCTGCCCGCGCGTAGAGGCTGCCTTTGTGCTCTCGGTCGAAATAGAGGCTCGAATGCGCCACCTCGATCGCAAGCGCCGGGCGCTCGGGGTGGGCGTCGCGATAGTCGCCCGGCCGCCCTGGCACGACGACCAGATCGGGCTCAGGCTCAGATTCGTCGTCGAGCGACACGGGCTGCTGATTTCGCACAATCCAGCCCGACGGAAGGGCCGCCCTCAGCGCATAGTCAGCGGCGGTCACCGCGGAGCTGTGATACGCGGCCTTCGGCTCCGCGACGATGAGCTGGCCGCCGAGGAGCTCGAGTGGCTCGCCCTCGAACGCTCCAAGATCAACCAGCCGGTCATACTCGACCCGCTTCCAGCGCCGGACCGTTAGCGGAGCCTGCCCCATGCCTCGACTCTAAGTCATCGCCGCGGGTGACCTCAACGTCAGCCGATGAATACGCGCTATCATCCCGCTGAAAGGAGCCGGCCATGACCTCCCTGACAGCGCGTCTTTCGGTGATCGTCCTGGGGCTCGCACTGATCTCGCTTGCTGCCGGGCCCGCGTCGTCGCAAGCGCCGCGCGGTCACGGCGCCGAAGCGCGCGACATGGAGCTGGTCGGTCACGACGATCTCCAGGGGCGCTCGGCCTACCAGCCGACGATCCACAAGCAGGGCGGCCGCTTCATCGCCTACGTCGGCCATCACGGCGGCAAGGCGCGTAATCCCTTGACCGGCGCGGATGAAGACAACGGCACCTCGATCGTCGACGTGACCGATCCGGCGCGGCCGCGCTATCTGGCGCACATCCCCGGCCCGACCGGCGGCTCCGAGCAGGGCGGCGCGCAGATGGCGCGCGTCTGCGACCGTCAGGGCAAGACGTATCTACTGCGGACGTTCGGCAACGCGGTCCCCAACTCCGGCCACGAGGTCTGGGACGTGAGCGACCCGGCGAAGCCGCGCAAGGCGAGCACCGTGGTCTCCGGCCTCACCTCCACGCACAAGAACTTCTGGGAATGCGACACCGGCACCGCCTATCTCGTCTCCGGCGATCTGGCCAAGACCGATCCGCTGCAGGCCGGCCCCTCGGGCTGGCGCACCGCGCGCATGACGAAGATCTACGATCTCAGCGATCCGGCGAAGCCCATCTTCGTGCGCGACTTCGGCCTGGCCGGCCAGGAGCCCGGCTCGAGCGCCTCGCCCGTACCGCCCGGCGCGCACGGGCCGATCGCGCTCGGCAATCGCGTCTACTTCGCGTACGGCACCAGCGCCGACGGGATCTTGCAGATCGTCGATCGCCAGAAGCTCCTGACCGGGCCGAAGGAGCCGACACAAGCGAATCTCAGCGCGCCCGAGGTGAGCCGGCTCTCCATGTCGCCCAACTGGGGCGGCCACACGGCGTTCCCGGTGCTGGGGATGACGATCGCCGACTGGGCCAGCAACACGAAGGGCAACGTGCGCGACTTCGTCGTGCTCGTGTCGGAGGCGATCGCGAACGAGTGCCGCGAGTTCCGTCACGCCACGTTCCTGGTCGACATCACGACCGAGACGCGGCCGTTCTCGGTGGCGACCTTCCAGGTGCCCGAGTCGCGCGGCGGCTTCTGCAAGCGGGGCGGGCGCTTCGGCCCGCACTCGAGCAGCGAGTCGTTCGCGCCGATCTTCTACAAGAAGCTGGTCTTCGTGGCCTACTTCAACGCGGGCGTGCGCGCCGTGGACATCCGCAACCCGTACGCGCCGCGCGACGCCGCGTTCTACATCCCGGCGACGACGGAGCGGACGGCCGAGCGCTGCGTGACCGAGCCGACCCGCAGCTGCAAGGTCGCGATCCAGACCAACAACGTCGAGGCCGACGAGCGCGGCTACGTCTACCTGGCCGACCGCGCCAACACGGGGCTGCACATCGTGCGGCTCACCGGGGACGCCGCGAAGATCATCGGGAACTGATCGACATCAACGGCGTGCTGATCGGGAAGCCAGGCAACGCCCGCTGACACGCGGGGAATCGGAGCCCTCGCGGCCGCGGCTGCTACCCGTCGGTCAGCGGCACGATCGCGTACATCCGGGGCTGGTCGCCGACGACGCGGGTGACGTGGCCTTGACCCGTGAGATCTTCGGCCAGGATCACGTCGCCCGGACCGACCCGCGCGATCGTGCCGTCACCCACCTCGATCTCCGCGGTGCCCGAGAGCGAGATCGAGTACTGGCGCCGCGGGGCACAGTGCCAGCTGAGCACGTAGCCCGGCGGCGCCACGCGAAACGCGATGCCGCTCGCCGGCTGCATGGGCGTCCCCTCGCCGTGGGCACCTTCGACGTCGGAGAACGGCTTCATCGCGAGCGGCACCTCGGCGAGGTGCGACTTGCCGTCCGAGCCGCTGTACACCCGCCACACTTTCGGCATGTTCGTCCTTTCGGGCCTCGCCGGCGCGCTCAGCGCGCGGCGGCGACCGCCTCCGGCATCTGACGGACGACCCGGGTCTCGTGGACGGCCGGCGAATAAATCTCGAGGACCTCGAGGTCGTCGGAGCAGTCGAGCTCGTTGTGCACGATGCCCGGCGGCTGCAGGATGCAGTCACCCTTCGTGAAGGTATGCTCGCCGTGATCCTCGTAGACGAACTTGATCCAGCCGTTCAGCACGTAGAACATCTGGAAGTCGCAGAGGTGCTGGTGGAGGCCCGTCGTGTGCAGGTCGTGGTTGCCGGCCGATTCCTTCTTGATCCGGATGGTATGGGCGCGGAACTTCCCGTGCGTCGCGGGCTCGATGCCGAGGTCGCGGTATTCCATGAAGCTCCGGAGGCCGGACTTGTAGACGGCGTCCTTCGCGAGGCTCGCGCTGAACAGCTGCTTGGGCTCGCTCATCTCGATCCCTCCCGTGGCGCGCTGGCGCCGGTGACCGTTAGTTGGGGGCCGTGAACTCGAACGTCGTGCCGACCGAGCTGGCGGTGAACCGGCCCGGCAGCCGCTGCACGATCGCGCAGATGGCCTCGATCCCGGTGCAGTGCTGCGGGATCACGTGCTCCACCTCGAGGTCGCGAAACGCGTCGACCACGCGCGTGATGCGGGCCTCGTCGAGGCCGCTCAGGTGGAAGCCGCCGATGACCGCGTGCACGCGCGGGACGCCGGTGAAGCGGGCGGCGTTGCGGCAGATGCCGACGATGCCGCGATGCGAGCACGAGGTGACCACGACGAGCCCGCGATCGCGCACGTTGGCCACCAGGGTCTGCTCGCCGATGAACGTGTCCTGGACCAGCTCGCGGCCTTCCTCTTCCACGCGCAGGTTCGACGGGATGGTCTCCCAGTCCTCGGCCCCGTGCATCTCGCCCGAGAGCCAGAGGCCCTCGACGATCGGCGTCGGCTTGGCGACGAGCCGCACGTCGATCCCGTATCGCTCGATCTCGTCGCGCGACAGGCGGCCGCTGTAGACGCGGCGCTCGCCCCGCTGCTGCCAGCGGGGACTGAAGTGATCGACGCCGCCGTAGAAGGCCAGGTCTCGGCGGAGGCGCCGCCGCCACCCGTGCAAGAAGCCGGTCAACCCGCCCCAGTGGTCGCGATGGCCGTGAGAGAGGGCGAGTGCATCGATCGCGCCCGGATCGAGCGCCAACTCGCGGAAGTTGTGGTTCATCGTGTCGGCGGTGAGCCCGAAGTCGAGGGCCATCGTGAACCGCTCGGCGCCCCGGGTCGCCTCGACCAGGTGGGCCAGGCCGTGCTCGGCCCGCAGATCCGGCATCTTACCGGCCACGAAGGCGCTGTAGCGGCGGGCGATCGCCTCGTCCTGCCGCAGGTTGTCGATGTAATTGTCGACGACGGTCGTGACGCGGACCCGGTCGACGGCGGGCGGCATGCGCGTATCCTACCAGCGGAACGGGTCTGATGGGCCAGTGTCGATTCCAGGCGGTCATCGGCGTCGTATAGATGAGGACCGCCGGGCGGCTTCGAGCCGGGCGATCATACCAAGGAGGACCTATGCGCTACATGCTGCTCATCAATTCCGACAAGAACGCGCCGCCGCCGCAGAAGGCCGAGATGGAGGCCGTGCTGAAGGGCCACCAGCGGTTCGGCGAGGAGCTCATGGCCGCCAAGAAGATGGTCCACGGCGAGCGCCTGCGTGGCGACGAGGACGCGAGCCGCATCCGGTTCAAGGCCGGCCAGGGTCAGGTCACGGACGGCCCGTTCACCGAGACCAAGGAAGTCTTGGGCGGCTTCTACCTGATCGAGTGCGACTCCAAGTCCGAGGCGATCGAGTGGGCGAAGAAGATTCCGCTCCGCGAGGGCGGCTCGATCGACATCCGGCCCGTCTGGCCGATGTGAGCGAAGCCCTGCCGTAGCGGCCGCGGGGGCTCGAGCATCAGGTAACATCTCTGCTCGTGACGGCGAGCGGTCACGGGCAGACGCCGGATTCCGACGCTCATGCGCGCGTCGCGGAGGCGTTCCGCGAGGAGTACGGGCGCGTCGTCGCGTCGGTGCTGCGGATGGTGCGCGACATCGACCTGGCCGAGGAGATCGTCCAGGAGGCGTTCGAGCAAGCGCTCAACCGCTGGCCCGTGACCGGCGCGCCGGATCGGCCGGGCGGCTGGCTCCTTACGACGGCGCGCCGGCGCGCGATCGACCGTCTCCGTCACGCCCGCCGGGCGGGAGCCAAGGCCGAGGCGCTCGCCTACGAGGGCGCGCTCGGCGCGGGCGACGAGATTCCCGACGTGAGCGATCCCGAGACGATCGCCGACGACCGGCTTCGGCTGATCTTCACCTGCTGTCATCCGGGTCTGCCGGCCGACAGCCGCGTGGCGCTCACCCTGAGGCTGGTCGGCGGACTCTCGACCACCGAGATCGCACGCGCGTTTCTCGTGCCCGAGCCGACGATCGCGCAGCGCCTCGTGCGCGCCAAGCGCACCATCCGCGACCGCGCCCTGCCCTATGAGGTGCCCGAGGGCGCGGAGCTGGCCGCGCGGCTCCCGGCCGTGCTCGCCGTGGTCTATCTGATCTTCAACGAGGGCTACGCGGCGCACAGCGGCGACGCGCTCGTGCGTCACGATCTCTGCCAGGAGGCCGTCCGCCTCGGCCGCATGATCGCCGAGCTGATGCCAGAGGAGCCCGAGGTGCTCGGGCTCCTCGCACTGATGGAGCTGCAGACCTCGCGCGCGGCGACGCGCGCCGACGCCGACGGCAACCTGGTGCTGCTCGCGGATCAGGACCGATCGCGCTGGGACCAGCCCCGGATCGCGCGCGGCCTGGCGCTGCTCGGCCGCGGGGGCCCGCTATCGCACGCCGGCCCCTATCAGCTCCAGGCCGCGATCGCCGCCTGCCACGCGCGCGCCGCGTCGTGGGAGGCGACGGACTGGGAGGCGATCGTGACGCATTATCGCGCGCTCGCCGAGATCGCGCCGTCGCCGGTGGTGGAGCTGAACCGCGCGGTCGCGATCGGCCTCGCGCGCGGGCCGGCCGCCGGGCTCGTGGCCCTCGACGGCATCGACGCCGCGTCGCTCTCCTCCTATCACCTGCTGCCGGCCGCGCGCGCCGACTTCCTCCGCCGTCTCGGGCGCTCGGCCGAGGCGGCCGCGGAATATCGCCGCGCGCTCGAGCTTACCGACAACGCGCGCGAGCAACGCTTCTACGCGGCGAGGCTCGCGGCGTGCGAAGCCGGCGGTGCGAGCTCGTGATCGAGGGGAGCCGCCTCACACCCGCTGACGCGTAGTCCCCCGCCGCGAGCTCCGGCGCGCGCCGCCGCGCGGCTCAGCGGCCCGGCTTCAGCTTCAGATCCTCATATGGCGCCGAGTAGGCAAAGCCTTTGATGTGGTCGACGCACGCTTCGTCGACGCGCGGCCCGATGCCCCACAGGAATGCCACCTCGTAGATCGGCACGTGCACGGCCCGGTCGTGCATGATCTGCTGGATCTGGTGCAGCATCGACTCGCGCTTCTTCCGGTCCAGCTCGCGGGCCTGGCGCGCGTAGAGATCCTCGATCTCCGGCACCACGCCCGAGGTGTAGATGCCGGTTTTGATCACGTAGGCCTCGATGCGCGTGGCCGCGTTGCCGGCCGGCGCGCCGAGCCCCATGATGACGCCCTTGATCTTGTGCTCGCGCCACGCCGTGAGGAACGCGGCGCGCTCCATCGTGCGCACCCGCGTGCGGATGCCGACCTCTTGCAGGTAGTTCCCGATCGCCTCGGCCAACGAGAAGAAGGGCGGGAACGGCGTGAGGTCACCCGCGTCGAAGCCCGAGGAATAGCCGGCCTCGGCGAGGAGCTTTCTGGCACGCGCCGGGTCGTAGGCGGGAGGCTCGAACGTCTTCGCGAACTCGAGCACGCGCGGGACGAGCCCGCCGGTCGGCCGCGAGAGCCCGAGCGTCTCAGCCTGATTCAACACGCTTCGATCGAGGGCGTGGCTCGCCGCCAGCCGCACGCGCCGGTCGGCCCAGGGTGACTTCGGCTCCCACTGCTCCGGCAGATCGAGGAACACGACGCCCGGCGGCACCGCGGCGGCCAGGCGCAGCCCCGGCGAGCGCTTGATCTCGGCCGCCACGGGACCGCTCAGGAGATAGACGATGTCGACGTCGCCGGCCTTGAGCGCCGCGCCGCGCGTGGTCTCGTCGGGCATGCTCCGGAACACGAGCCGCTTCACGCTCGGCACCTTGCGCCAGTAGCCCTCGAAGGCCTCCATCACGAGATCGACGCCCGGGTTGAAGCTCACGAACTTGTAGGGTCCGGCGCCGATCGGCGCCTTCTTGAAGCCGTCCTCGCCGACTTTCTCGACGTATTTCTTGGGCACGATCCACGCCGCCCCGGTGGCGGAAGTCCCGTAGAAGGTCATGAAATCGGGCCACGGCTCTTTCAGTACGAATCGAACGCGGGAAGGATCGACGACCTGGATCTCGCGCACGCGATCCTTCAGCAGCTTGGCCGCCGCGCCGTGATAGCGCTCGAAGGAGTACTTGACGTCCTCGGCCGTGACCGCGTCACCGTTGTGGAACTTCACGCCCTTTCGCAAAACGAACTCGTAGGTGAGGCCGTCCTTCGACGCGGCCCACGACTCGGCGAGGCTCGGCGTGTTGTCGCCGCCGGGCATCGGCTTCACCAGCGCGTCGTGCAGCGCGTACAACACCATGAACGGCGTGATGAACGCCTCGGTGTCGCTCGGATCGAGCCAGCGCGCGGCCAGGGTGACGTGAACGCCCCAGGTCATCGTGCCGTCGGGAGCGGCGAGAGCGGGCTCTCCGGCGGCGGCGAAGAGCAGGCCCGAGGTGACGACCACGAGTCGGATCACGAATGATTTCATCGCGCCTCCGTGAGGGTTCGAACAGTCGAGCTAGGGTATCATCGCCGCGGAGGGAACGAGATGAAGGTCAAAGCGCTCGACACGTACTTCCTGTCCGCACCGCTGCCGCAGCCGGTCCGCACCTCGACGTCGACGATCAGCCGGGTCAGCGAGCTGATCGTGAAGCTGACGACCGATTCCGGCCTCGTCGGCATCGGCGAGGCTCACGGGCCTTTCCTGTCTCAAGGCGGTCCGGAGGCCATGAAGGCCGTCGGCCAGATCCTCGAGCGCGTCACGCCCCTCGTCGTCGGCCAGGATCCCTTCAGTGTCGAGCGCGTCTGGCAGGATCTCTTCGCGCTGACCTATACGAGCGTGCGCGGGATCCCGACCCTGGCGCACCAGCGCCGCCAGCTCGTGACCGCGATCAGCGCCATCGACATCGCGCTGTGGGACCTCATGGGCAAGGCGACGGGCCGGCCGGTTCACGCCCTGCTCGGCGGGGCGCTCCGCTCGCGGGTACCCGCGTACGTGACGGGCTTCTACTATCGCGACGGCGAGCGCCCCGACGATCTCCGGCGCGAGGCCGCGCTCTATCTCGAGCACGGCTATCGCACCGTGAAGGTCAAGGTCGCGGGTCTCTCGCCCGAGGCCGACGCCGAGCGCGTCGGCGTGATCCGCAAGGCGGTCGGCGACGACGTGGCCATCATGCTCGACGCGAATCAGGGCTGGGATCTGCCGAGTGCCGTGCGCGCGACTCGGCTCTGCGAGCCGTACAACATCTTCTGGCTCGAGGATCCGATGCCCTGGTACGACGAGCGCCATGCGCTGCGCCGCCTGAAGGCCGAGGTAGACGTGCCGATCTCCGCGGGCGAGACGGAGTTCACGCCCTTCGGCTTGCGCACGATGGTGGCCGAGGGTCTCGTCGACTATCTGATCATCGACTCGACGTGGGCAGGCGGGCTCACGGTCTGGCGCAAGGCGGCGGTGATGGCCGAGCTCTACCAGGTGCCGCTCGCCGCCCACCACGACCCGCAGATCCACGTCCACGCCGTCGCCGCGAGCCCGACCGGCTTCATCCTCGAATCGTTCGCCGATCCGACGCGCGACCCGCTCTGGTTCGAGCTGTTCCGCGAGCGGCCGAAGATCGTCGACGGCTTCATGGCCGTGCCCGACACGCCGGGGCTCGGGCTCGAGCTGCGCCAGGACACGCTAGAGAAGTATGGGGTCCGGCTCGGCTGAGCGCGCCGCCGCGATGCTGAGTGGCGTCTTCTTCGACCTCGACGAAACGCTGATCGATGCCGGCGGTTGCCATCGAGAGGCAAGCCGTCGCGCCTTCGGCGCGTTCGGCATGGATTGGGACGAGGCGCTCAGGCGGACCGGTCCCTTCTTTGGTCGCCGGATGCGAGAAATCCTCGCGGCCAGACGTGATGCTCTGGGTGTCGACGAACGAACCGCTCCGCTGCAGGAGCTCAGCTCGCTGCGCGAGAAGCACTACGTCGACTTCTTTCCGGCAGGCGTCTGCTTGCTCCCCGGCGCTCGGGAGGCGCTGGCCAGCGTGTCCGACCACGGCGCGGTGGCCGCAATCGTCTCTTCATCAGCGCGGGCGACCATCGCCTTGACGGTCGAGCACTACGGGCTCTCGGGCCTAGTGAGCTTCGTGGTCGGCGGCGATGACGTCGAGCGCGGCAAGCCGGACCCACAGTGCTACGAGGTCGCGTTCAGTCGGCTGCGGTCCCTGAGGTCGGCGGTGAAGCCGGACTGCCTGGTGGTGGAGGACTCATCGGTCGGCGTCACCGCCGCTCGCTCGGCGGGTCTCCCGGTGTGCCTGATTCCGCGCTATACGCTCGCCGAATCCGTGATGGCGGAATACACACTGGGATCGCTGGAAAAGCTTCCAGGGTTGCTCGCGCGGCTCCGCGAAGGCTAGCCGGGGCAGCTTCAGGCCGCGCCTTTGCCCTGCACGACGACGCGTGAGGCGATCAGCGTGTCGATCTCAGCCTCGCCGTAGCCGAGCTCGCGGAGGATCTCGCTCGAGTGCTCGCCGAGCTCGGGCGGATATCGGGGCGCGACCTTAGGGACGTCCTCGAGCCACAGCGGGCTCGCCACGGTGAGCGACGCGCCCGCCCGTGGATCGTCGAGCGGCACCAGGGCGCCGCTGGCGACCATCTGCGGATCGCTGCGCGCATCGTCCACGGTGCCCACCTCGCCGAACGTGAGCCGATGCTGATTCAGGATCGCGCGCCACTCGGCCCACGGCCGCTTCGCGAAGATCGAGTCGAAGATCGGAACCAGCGCGCGAGCGTTCGCGCGCCGGGCCGGCGTGGTGGCGAAGCGCGCGTCGTCCCCAAGGTCGGGGCGCTCGAGCGCCTTCAAGAGATGGGGCCAGTCCCGATCGTCGTTGAGCACGTTCAGCAGGAACCAGCGGTTGTCGGCGCAGCGATAGAGGTTCGCGAGCGCGGTCGCCGGCTCCTCGCGCGGCGGCCGGGGCTCGACGCGCGCGCCGCAGAGCGCGGCCTGGATCTGCGTCGCGTTCCACCAGAGGCCGTTGGCCAGCAGCGAGGTCGACACCATCGTGCCCTGGCCGGTCCGATCGCGCCGATAGAGCGCCGTCATGATCGCCGCGAAGAGGCTCACGCCGGTCGGATGGTCTCCCATCCCCGGCAGCGAGCGCGCCGGCGGCGAGTCGGGCGAGGGCCGCACGAGGTCCATCAGGCCCGTGCGCGCCCATAAGGCCGTCGCGTCGAAGCCGGTGCGCGGCGCCTCCTCGCCCCGCTCGCCGTACGCCGTCATCGACGCGTAGACGAGCCGCGGGTTGAGCGGCGCCAGATCCGTCCAGCGAATGCCGAGCCGCGCGCGGGAATCGAGCGGCGTGTTGGTGACGAACACGTCGGCGCGCGCGACCAGCCGATGGACGACGGCTTGGCCAGCGGGCTGGCGCAGGTCCAGCGCGAGGCCGCGCTTGGTGCGGTTGTCGATGATCCAGCGATAGTTGTAGGGGCTCTCGGCCACGCCGGGCCCGGCCGTGCGATGGCGGTACGGATCGCCCTCGGGCGGCTCGATCTTGATCACGTCGGCGCCGAGGTCGGCCATGATCGTGGTCGCGACGGGCCCGGCGATGAAGCTTGCCGCGTCGATGACGCGCACGTCGGCGAGCAGGAAGCCGCTCATGATCGTGGCCGGACTATATCACCGGGCGGCGCGTAGCCGCGCCGGATCGAACGCGCGCAGGTCGACGAGCGAGGGCGCGTCCTCGGCGACGAGCTCGGCCATCGCCAGACCGGTGGCGGGCGCGTTGAGAATTCCCCACGGTCCGTGGCCGGTCGCGACGTACGCGCCCCGCAGACCGGGCACGCGGCCGATCAGCGGAAGCCCGTCGTCGGTCACCGGCCGGTAGCACGCCTGGCGACGCACGATGCGCGCGTCCGCCAGCGTCGTCGAGACGCGACCGGCGGCGCGAGCCAGGACCGCGCACGAGCCGTCGTTCACCTCCACCAGCTCGGGCGATTCCGGCAGCGGCGCGGGGTCGGCCATGCCGCACACGTAGACCTCGCCTTCGGGCCGCGGAAAGATCTCCGGCTCCAGCGCGCGGCCGTCGGCGGTGCGGTAGTCGACGAAGAGCGCGTGGGCCGGCACGTCCGGCGCGGCGAGGGTCACGCTATAGCCCTTGAGTCCGTAGATCCCGGGCAGCCGCAGCCGACCCGCGAGCCGACCGGTCCAGGGCCCCATCGCGAGCACGACGGCGTCGCCCTGGACCGTCTCGCCCTCGGCCGTGACGACACCCGAGGCCGTGGCGTCGCGGCGCGCGACGTCCTCGACGAGAGCGATCCGAAGCGTAGCTCCGCGCGCCCGCGCGGCGTCGAGCAGAGCCCCGGTGAAACGCGCCGGGGTGACCTGAGCGGTCGTCTCCGTGGAGCCGAGCGCCGCCGTGACGACCCCGGCGCCGTCGAGCCAGCGCGGGGCCGCGACGCGATGACCGCCCGCCACGGTTCCCGTCTCGCGCGCGGCCAGCATGAACGTATCCATGCGGCGGTAGCCGTAGTCGGCGCCGAGCTCCTTGGCCAGCTCCGCGTGGAGGGCGAAGCTCGCGCGGGCCAGGGGCCCGAGCGGCGAGCCGTCGCACCAGTCGAGCGCCAGGAACCCGCCGGACTTGCCCGACGCGGCGCACGCCACCCCGGAGCGCTCGAGCACGGTCACGGCGATCCCGCGTCGGGCCAGGAAGTAGGCGATCGAGGCGCCGACGACGCCGGCGCCGCAGACGATGACGTGCCGAGGTGGTGTCACCAGGCGTATGCTACCTCGAACCCAGGGAGGTCTTCATGCACTACGGCGTCGTGATGTTCCCGACCGAGTACGCGATGGCACCGGACGATCTCGCGCGGGCGCTCGAGGAGCGCGGCTTCGAATCGGTGTGGTTCCCCGAGCACACGCACATTCCCGCGAGCCGGCGTAGCCCGTGGCCCGGCGGCGGCGAGCTCCCGAGAGACTACTGGTCGTCGTACGACCCGTTCGTCGCGCTCATGGCGGCGGGTGCGGCGACCAGACGGCTCAGGCTCGGCACCGGCATCTGCCTAGTCATCGAGCGCGATCCGATCACGATGGCCAAGGAAGTCGCGACGCTCGATCGGCTCTCAAACGGCCGCGTGCTGTTCGGAATTGGGGGCGGCTGGAATCAAGAGGAAATGCTGAATCACGGGACCGCGTGGAAGAGCCGCTGGCGGCTCCTGCGCGAGCGCGTGCTGGCGATGAAGGAGATCTGGACCAAGAAAGAGGCCGAGTTCCACGGCGAGTTCGTGAACTTCGACAAGATCTGGGCCGATCCCAAGCCGATCCAGAAGCCGCACCCGCCCATCATCATCGGCGGCGACGGGGCGACGACGTTCGATCGCGTCGTGGAGTTCGGCGACGGGTGGATGCCGATCATGCGCCCGCACACGAGCCCCGTCGAGAAGATCCCCGCGCTGCGCGAGCGTTTGAAGAAGGCGGGCCGCGATCCGAAGTCGGCGCCCGTTTCGATCTTCTTCGCGCCGCCGAAGAGGCCGGCGCTCGACGCGCTCGAAGCCGCCGGCGTGGAGCGCGCGATCTTCGGCGTCCCGTCGGAGGGCCGCGACACAGTGATGCCGCGCCTGGACGCCTACGCCGCGGCGATGCGAGGCTGATCAGCGCCCGGCGTCGGCCATCCGGGCGAACTGCCGCTTCATCGTGTTCACCGCGCCGAGATAGCCCTTGACGTCGTGGTCGCCGCACTTCTGCCCGGGTGTGAGCGTGAACCCGCGGCGCGCGTAGGCGTCGCCCGGTCCGGCGCCGCAGAGGTGGATCACGGCCGCGAGGTCCTGCTTCTGCTGGAGCGTGGCGGTGGTGACGTGCTGCCGCGCCACCGTGCTCGAGACGCTCCGGTCCAGGAGCGCGGACGTCATCTCGACGGCGTGGCTGGGCACGACGCGTGTGTAGACGCCGTTGAACCAGCACGAACGCCACTCGTACCACCGCCCCTCCGCCACGACCTCGTGGTCGTGGATGCAGTAGCGCCGCGCCTCGAGGAAGGTCGGATCGGTGATCTGATACATGCCGACCGCGCTCGACGCCGGCCGGTACACCTCGAACGGGTGCCAGGAGAGCTGCCACCGCCAGTACGTCCGCGCCACCGGGTTGCCCGCACCTTCGACCTGAGCCAGCGCCGCCAGGAGATCGGGCGTCATCACCGCAGTGGAATGCTCGCGAAAGAGCGGCGCGTACTGGCGCCAGGTCTCCGAAGGCGTCTTGAAGAGGCGCCCGCTCACCGGGAAGAACAGCTCGGTCGGCTTGCGGATCACCTGATACGCCCAGTTCACCGCCGACCACACCAGGATGATCAGCACCGTCGCGACGATGATGCGGACGGCCAGCGGCAGCGCCAGGAACACCAGGAGCGCACGGCGGAGGAACTGCAAGATCGAGTGAATGCGCGGAAATCGCGACGGGCGCGGTCGCGCCCTGCGGGACGTGGTCCTGGCCGCGCGGACCGGTGCTCTGACGGTGCGCGTCTGTGGCATAGGGGTGTCTTGATCGGAGGCGCGCCTGGGCCGGCAGGGCCCCAGCCCCGCGACGGCCTGCAGCGCGCACCTCCACCACTATGCACCAGCGCGGGAACGCCCCCAAAATCCCGAGACGCCCCCCTCGGGACCCGGTTCGCCGCGAATCTCGGCCCTATTCGCCTCGAATCTCGCGCAGCCGACGCTTCAGGGCCGTCATGCGATCGTTCATCTTCTCCGACAGGGCTGTCGCCCGCGTCTTCTTCTTCGCGGGAGCGGGTGGTGACGCTGCCGGTCTCGTGACGTGACAGTAGGCGCACCCGTGCTTCAATCCGTGCTTGCACTCGCTCGTCGGGGCTGGCATGTTGCCATCCTACCCAATCGGGTCACGGATCGCGAACATCCATATACTCGCGCTCGCAGCTTCGATCCAGGAGGATCGCCATGAGCCTGCCCAAGACCGCACGCGCCGCCGTCGACGCCGAGTACGGCAAGCCCATCGAGATCCGCGAGCTGCCGGTGCCTCGCGAAGACGAGCTCGAGCCCGGCGCCTTGCTCGTGCGCGTGGACGTCGCCTCGATCTGCGGCTCGGACGTCCACCAGTGGGACGGCATGACCCAGGCGCTGGCGCCGGCGCAGCTGCCGATCGTGCTGGGCCACGAGATGATGGGCACGGTGCAGGCCGCGCTCTTCGTGCGCAAGCAGGCGACCGTGCTCGGCGCGCACAATCGGCCGACATCGGCCAGTTCTGGAAGGCCCTCGAGCCCGTGCGCCGCACGAGCTCGCGCTACGACTTCGAGGCGATGCTGACCACGCGCTATCCCCTGGACCGCATCAACGACGCGATCCAGAACATGCGGGCGTTTCGCGAGATCAAGCCGCTCGTCCTGCCCTGGGCGAGCTAGCGAGCCGGCACGCGGCGACGCGGCACGCCGTGGCCGTCAGGCCGACTAGAGACCGCCGCCCCAGCGGAACTGCCAGGCGATGGCGGCCGTCGTGAAGTTGCCACCGAGGCGCGCGTAGGCGCCGGTGCTCACCGAGATCTTGATCGAGTTGTAACGGTTGACCGGGATCGCGAGCGTCCCACCGACGCGAACGTCTTGCAGCGACTCGCCCTCCACGCCATCGATCGTCGTGCGGCCGCCCCCGTAGTAGGTCGCGTCCAGGGCGGCCCACACCCCGAAGCTCGTGTGGTAGATGACGTGCCCCTGCACGGCGTATAGCGGATCGCGCTGGAGCCTTCGGCCCCTGAAGAAATTGTCGTTGTCCGTGTAGAAGGTCGCGCTCGTGTCCAGCTCCAGGGTCATCGGCCCGAGCGTCTTCGAGATGCCGATCTCGGGCTTGAACGACCAGCGATTGGTCCCGATGTTCACGAGCCTGTCGGAGTCGTACTGGCCCAGCGGGGCCCGCACCGCAAGGCTGGCGCCGAGGATGAGGTCGGGTTGATAGTCGGCGAACTGGTCCAGAGTGAGTGCCGGCGCCCCGTAGAAGAGGTACGAAAAGCGGACTTGCGGATCCCCCAGACCGGAGACCTCTGTCGACACTGGACGTCCGGAGAACTTGGCGGACCCCGACAACCAGGCGTGCGGCAGAACCAGGTCGAGCTTCCCTGCTCGACCCCACACATCCAGTGAGCGCGCGTAGGCGAGAACCGCGCTGTGGACCGTGATCTTCCCGTCTTGGATGGGCGCCGACGCGTCCAGGGCCACGTCGCCGGTCGTGTAACCGTAGCCGAGGATCAGAAAATTCATCCCGACGGGCGCGTTGGAATAGGCCCTCGGCTCGAGATCCTGAGCCTCGGCCGCCATCACGGCGGCCAGGAGCACGGTGACGAGCGCCAGACCCACCCTGCGCATGTGAGCTATGCTAACGCGCCAGGAGGGTTTTCATGAGCAATCACGGTCTGTTCCTGGTCCGGATGGACGTCGCGCACGACCACGAGGCCACCTTCAACGAGGTCTACGACCGCGAGCACGCCCCGAATCTGCGCGGGGTGCCCGGCGTCCGCCGCGCCGCGCGCTATCGGCAGCCCTCGCCGACCGAGCCACGCTACCTCGCGGCGTACGAGCTCGACGGGCTCGACGTCTTGGACAGCGCAGCGTGGAAGAAGGCGGGCGAGGCCGGACGGTGGCCCGGAGAGATCCGTCCGCACACCCTGAACCGGCACCCGACCAGGTACGAATGGGTCGGCGGCAACTCCGCGCTCACCGGGAAAACGCCGTACGTGTTCTGGGTGATGATGGACGTCGAGCGTCATCGCGAGGCCCTCTTCAACGACCTCTACGACAACGAGCACCTGCCGCTCCTGCTCAAGCTGCCCGGCTCCGTCAACGCGGTCCGCTACCGCACGTCGGAGGCCGGCGAGCCGGGCTACCTCTGCGCCTACGAGGTCGAGAACACCACGCTGCCGATGTCGAAGCTCTGGAACGACACCTCGGACATCGGGCGCTGGAAGCCGGAAGTGCGGCCGTACACCTACAACAAGCGCTACATCGTCAGCGAGCGCATCCTCTCGCTCTGAGGCCGACGTGAAGATCTCGCAGGTCGCGGTCGAGGTCGTGCGGGTACCCGTCGATCGTCCGTACATCGCCGGCGGGCGGGCGGTCGACGCGAACTGGCACGTGCTGGCCCGCGTCACGACGGCAGACGGCACCGAAGGCATCGGCTACGTCGTCTATCCCCGGCCCGATCTGATGACCGCGATCGGCGCCGCGGCGCGCGAGCTCGGCGAGCACCTGATCGGCATGAGCGTGCTCGAGCCGGAGGCCGCCTGGGGCAAGCTCGCGCGGCGCGGAGACTGGGTCGGGCCCGGCGGCCTGCTGCACTGCGCGCTCGCGCCGCTCGACATCGCCGTGTGGGACGCCAACGGCAAGACGCTCGGCCAGCCGCTCTATCGTCTCCTCGGCGGCTTCCGCGATCGCCTTCCAACCTACGCGAGCGACGGCCTGTGGGTCAGCCTCTCCCCCGGAGAGCTCGCGGCGTCGGCGAAGCAGCACGTGGCCAACGGATTCGGCGCGGTGAAGCTGCGGCTCGGCAAGGAAGCGGCGCCCGAGATGGAGGCGCGGCGCGTCCAGGCCGTGCGCGACGCCGTCGGGCCGGATGTGCGCATCATGGTCGACGCCGTCGAAAGCTGGACGGTGGCCCAGGCACGCCGGACCGGTCGCGTCTTGCAGGACGCCGGCATCGCCTGGCTCGAGGACCCCGTCCATCACTCGGACGTCGCCGGGCTCGCCGATCTCCGCCGACGGCTCGAGGTGCCGATCGCCGCCGGCGAGCATCTCTATCACCTCGACGCATTCCGGACTTTACTCGAGGCGCGCGCCGTCGACGTCGTCATCCTGGACCTGGCGCGCGTAGGCGGCGTCACGCCCTGGCGGAAGATCGCCGGGCTCGCGCAGGCGCATCGCGTCCCGGTCTGCGGTCACGTGGTGCCGGAGATCCAGGTGCACCTGCTCGCGGCCGTCGCGAACGGACACATGGTCGAGTACGTGCCGCGCTCGGCGGGCATCCTCAGAGCGATGCCACGGATCGAGAGGGGCGAGCTCGTGGCGCCGCAGGGGTCAGGCCTCGGGCTCGAGCTCGACGACACCGCTGTGCGCCGTTACCGAGTCGGCTAGGTCGCTCGCGATGCCCGTTCGATTCGCGGGTCGAGTCGCGATCGTCACCGCGGGCGGCTCGGGGATCGGCGCCGCGACCGCGCGGCGCTTCGCCGGCGAAGGCGCCGCGGTGGTCGTTGCCGATCTGAGCGGCACGCGCGCCGAGGCGGTCGGGTCGAGCATCGCCGCGAGCGGCGGGCGTGCAGCCGCCGTCAAGATGGATGCGTCGGATCCGGCGGCCGTGGAGCGCACAATTCGCCTGGCCGTCGACACGTTCGGCCGGCTCGACATCATGATGAACAACGCGGGCCTGGCCGAGCCGGCGCCGCTCGACGAAATCTCCCTCGAGAGCTGGAACCGCGTCATCGCCGTCACCTTGACCAGCGCCTTCCTCGGCATGAAGCACTGCCTGCCGATCATGCGCGCCCAGGGCAAGGGCGTGATCGTCAATACCGCGTCGATCTCCGGCACGGCCGGCGACTACGGGCTTTCGTCCTATAACGCCGCGAAGGCGGGCGTGATCAACCTGACCCGCTCGGCCGCGATCGAGAACGCGCGGCACAATATCCGCGTCAACTGCGTCTGTCCGGGCTTCATCGACACGCGCGCCACCCAGATCCTCGGGAAAGACCGCGCCGACGAGCTACGGCGCGTGTACGCCGAGGCCCATCCGATCGGCCGCGTCGGCGAGGCCGACGAGATTGCGAGCACCGTGCTGTTCCTGGCCTCCGACGAGGCGTCCTTCATCACGGGCGCGGCCATCGTCGCCGACGGCGGCCTCACCGCGCATACCGGGCTCCCGCACTTCCAGAAGCCTGCGCCGTAGGTCGCGCGACGAGCACAGACTCGACCTTGGTCTCACTTCCCTAGTGCCCGGGAGACCACGCTGTGCGCTCGCGGTCACCGACTGCCGGGGACGACTCCCTCCGGGAGCGACTCGACGTGGGCGCAGATGTCGCGCGGACGCGTCAGCCACACGCGGTCCGGCCGCCCGAGGATGTGCTGGAGCGCGTGGCGGAGCCGGCGGATGCGATACGGCCGCCCGGTGACGAACGGATGGAGCGAGATCGGGCACACGAGCGGCTGGCGGGCCGATTGCTCGAGCATCTCGTCGAACTGGTCGACGATCAGGTCGGCGAACTCGTCCGCGGTGTAGTGATACCAGACGATCCCGCGCGTGTCGTTCACCTCGATCGGGTACGGCATCGCGAGGATGCGGCCCTTGCGGGTCTTGATCCAGATCGGCTGGTCGTCCATCGTCCAGTCCATCGCGTAGCGGTAGCCCGCCTCCTGCAGGAGATCCATCGTGACGGCGCTGTTCGAGAGCCACGGGCTCATCCACCCGATGGGCCGGGTACCTTCATGCCGCGCGATCGTGCCCGTCACGCTCTCGATCAGCGCGCGCTCCTGGTCCTCGTCGAGATGTCCCTGCTCCTCGGAGTTCGTGACGCCGTGCCCGAGGATCTCGTCTCCGCGCTTGCGCAGCCGCTCGGGGATGTCCGGCGCCATCTCGTAGACGGCCGTGTTCATCTGGGCCTCGGCGGGAAGGCCGAGCTCGTCGAGCAGCTCGAACAGGCGCCAGATGCCCACGCGGTTGCCGTAGTCGCGCCAGCTGTAGACGCTGTGGCTCTGCGCCTGGTCCGGCGGCGCGATGGCGGCGCCCTTGCCGGCGCCGAAGCTGAAGGCCTCGATGTTGAGCGCCACGTAGACGGCCAGGCGACGGCCCCCGGGCCAGGCATAGTCGGGCCGCTTCGTGATGTTCGAGTACTCGTAGCGTCCGTGCGTCGGCAGCATCGCTTGCGTCCTCCCGGCGAGATGATGCGCGCTATCGTACACTGTGGCGCCGGCCGACGCGCCGGTCGTGGCTTTGCGCGCCGCAGGCCGTCGCGGGGCTGGGGCCCCGCCGACGGAGGCGCGCTGTCAGATGGCTTTGCGCGCCGCAGGCCGTCGCGGGGCTGGGGCCCCGCCGGCGGAGGCGCGCTGTCAGATGGAGGACCTGATGATCGATCCGGCGTTCACGCTCGAGAAGAAGATCGCGATCGTGGTCGGCGCCGCCAACGGGATCGGGCGCGCGACCGCGCTCGCCTACGCGGCGGCCGGCGCCAGGGTCGCGTGCGCCGACGTCGAGGAGCCGGGCGCCAAGAGCACGGCGGGCGAGATCGAGGCCGGCGGCGGCCAGGCGTTGCCGGTGCGTCTGGACGTCACCGACGGCGCCAGCTGCCGCGACGCCGTTACCGCCACGGTCCAGCGCTTCGGCGGACTCGACGTCCTGATGTACGGCGCGGCCGACAGCGACCAAACCGCGACCGTGCTCGAGATGGACGAAGCGACCTGGGATCGCGTGATCCGTATCAACCTCACCGGCGCTTTCCTGATGGTGAAGGCGGCGATCCCCGCGATGATCGCGCGCCGCGGCGGCAGCATCATCCTGATCGCCTCGCAGCTCGGCCGCGTCGCTTCTCCCGGACGCCCGGCGTACTGCGCGACCAAGGGCGCGCTGATCCAGCTCGCGAAGGTGCTCGCCGCCGACCACGCCTCGCAGGGCATCCGCGCCAACACGATCTCGCCGGGCGCGATCGAGACCCGCCGCATGCTGCGGCGGTGGAAGGACATGGACGAGGCGCGCCGGATGATGGGCCCCAAGCACCTGCTCGGCCGGCTCGGCTTGCCCGCGGAGATCGCGCGCGCCGCGGTCTATCTGGCGAGCGACGCCTCGGCGTTCATGACGGGCAGCGACCTGCTCATCGACGGCGGCTACACCGCCGTCTGATCTCGAGGGAGCCAGCGATGATCGTCGACATCCACGCCCACTACTTCCCGAAGGAGTACAACGACCTGCTCCTGCGGATCGGCGGTCGAAGTCTGCCCGAGGCGGCGCGGCCGACCACGGCACGACCGATACGCAACGACGATCTCGCCGGGATTCAGACGCGTCTGCAACAGATGGAAGAGGCCGAGGTAGAGCTGCAGGTGCTCTCGCCAGCCGCGAGCCCGCCCTACGCCGAGAAGGAAGCCGACGCCGTCGCCGCGGCGCGTCTCATCAACGACGCCTACGCGGACCTCGCGCGGAAGTATCCGGGCCGCTTCAACGCGGTGGTGTCCTTGCCCCTCCCCCACATCGACGCGTCGCTGCGCGAGATGGAGCGCGGGCTGGATCGGCTCGGCATGCTCGGCGTATCGATGACGTGCTCGTGCTTCGACCGCTCGACGGCCGAGGCGGAGTTCGAGCCGCTCTACCAGGAGATGAACCGCCGCCGGGCCGTGCTGAATTACCACCCGATCCAGAACGGCATCTGCTCGCCGCTGATCAACGACTACGGCTTCACCGTGTCGGTCGGCGCATCGCTCGAGGACGCGGCGATCGTGCTGCACCTGATCGCGCGCCGCATCCCCGAGCGCTTCCCGAACATCAAGTACGTGGTCCCACACCTCGGCGGCATCATCCCGATGCTGCTCCAGCGCCTCGACAATCAGGCGCCGCGACAGCACCCCGACCTGCCGGAGCGCCCGAGCGTGACCGCGCGGCGCTTCTACTACGACATCGTCGGCCACGGCTCGCAGGCCGCGCTGCTCTGCGCCTGGAAGGCCTTCGGCGCCGATCACCTCGTGGCCGGCAGCGACTATCCCGTCCTGCTCGCGTTCGAGACGTACCGGCAGAACTTCTTCTATCTGCGCGAGTCGAGCATGCCGCCCGAGGACGTCGACCAGATCCTGCACCACAACGCCCAGATCGTCCTGGGGCTGCCGCACTAAGTCCGGGGACACCATGAGCTCGAGAAGGGGGCGCGGTTAGACAGCCCGAATCCTTCAGGCACCAGCCCGGCGCCCGATCGTCGCGGCCACCTCGCGCGCCTGAACGGCGCCGCGCTCGGCGAACTGGCGGCAGAGCCCGGTGTAGCGCGCCGGATCGAGCAGCGCGTCCACCTGGGACGACGTGAGCCGGGCGCTGACGTGCGGATCCGCGGCCAGTAGCTCGCGGAACGGGCGCGACTGAGTGACGGAGGCCTGCGCGGCGTCGTACACGGCGTCGTGGGCCCGCTGGCGTCCGATCTGCTTGCCGAGCTCGAGCATGAGCGCCTCGGCCATGATCAGCCCGCCCGAGAGGTCGAGGTTCTCGCGCATCCGCGCGGGGAAGACCTGGAGGCCGTCGAAGAGCGCGATCATCCGCTGGAGCATGTCGCCCGTGAGCTCGCAGGCCTGCACGAGCGCCCGGCTCATCATGATGCTCGTGGTCCGGTCCGCCTCGTGCTCGGTCTGCATGGCGTCCAGCGCCAGCGGCACGAGTGCGCGGACCTGCGCCGCCGCGGCGATGATGTCCTGCGAGAGCTTCGGATTGCGCTTCTGGGGCATCGTGCTGCTGCCCACGGTGCCGGGCGGCACGGGCTCCTCGACCTCGCCGAACTCCTGCTTCATCAGGGTGTAGATCTCGCGCCCGATCTTGCCGGCCGTGGCGGCGAGCAGGCCGAGCAGCGTGACGTACTCCGCCTGATGGTCGCCGATCGTGCGGGCGGGCACCGTCATCGGGCGCATCCCGAGCCGCGCGGCCATCTTCTCCTGGGTCGCCAGGCCGAGCTCGCCCAGCGAGGCGAGCGTGCCGGCCCCGCCGCCCAGCATCGCGACGAACACGCGCTCCTCGCACGCGCGCAAGCGCGCGACGTGGCGGCAGAGCTCGTCGATCCAGACCGCCACCTTGAAGCCGAACGTCGCCGGCACCGCGTGCTGGCCGTGCGTGCGTCCTGGGAGCAGCGCGTCCTTCGTGCGCTCGGCCAGGCCGGCCAGGTGGGTCAGCACGCTCGCGAGCTGGCGCAGGAAGATCTCGTGGGCGCGGCGCACCTGCAGAAGCTGGCCGGTCTGCGTGATGTTCTGCGTCGTCGCGCCCCAGTGCACGTAGCCGCCCGCGTCGCCCTCGCACGCGCGATCGAGCTCCCAGACCAGGGGCACCAGCGGATGGCCGGTCTTCGCGAGGCCGGCCCGGACGGCGGCGAGGTCGAGGTACTTCAGGTGCGCCTTGGCGGCGATCTCGCGCGCGGCTCTCGCGGGAATGATGCCGAGCTCGGCCTGCGCCTGGGCGAGCGCCGCTTCCACGTCGAGCCACGACTGGAAGCGCGCGGCCTCGGTGAACAGCGCGCGGACGCCCGGGTCCTCGACGCGAAGAGACGTCGGCTCCTCAAGCATCGGCGGCCGCCTCCGTCACGTCGAACCGGTACACGCGCGCGGTGTTGCCGCCGACGATCTTCGCCTGCTCGTCCTCGGGCACGCCCGCGAGGATCTCTGCCAGGATCTTGCGCGACTGGGGGAACGTGGATTCGCTGTGCGGATAGTCCGAGCCCCACATCATGTTGTCGACGCCGATCATGTCGCGCAGGCGGATACCGATCGCGTCCTCCTGGAAGCTCAGCACGACGTTGCGATGGAAGAAGTCGCTCGGCTTCATGCCGTCCTTGAAGCGATAGATCGCCTCGCCGTGGCGCTCGCGATAGGTGTAGTCCATCGACGTCAGGATGTGCGGCGCCCACGAGAGCTCGAACTCGACGATGGCCACCGTCAGCCGCGGATAGCGCTCGAAGACACCCGAGAAGATCATGTCGCACATCGAGAGCGCCGGGTAGAACGCCTTCGTCGAGCGGCTGCTCGCGTCGCGCAAGGTCTTCTCGCCCGCCCCGCGGATCTTCCCCTGACGCCGCGTGGCCGTGTGCAGGCTCAGCGGCATGCCGAGCGCCTGCGCCGCGGCCCAGAACGGCTCGTACTCCGGCTGGTCGTAGCGCCGGTGCTCGAGCGGATACTCGGTGATCATCGCGCCGGCGAGGCCCAGACGCGCCGCGCGCTCGAGCTCGCGGATGCCGTCCTGGACGTCGTCCAGGTTGATCATCGCGATGCCCTTGAGCCGTGCGGGATCGGTCTTGCAGAACTCGGCGAGCCACTCGTTGTAGGCGTGGAAGATCGCCGACATCAGCGCCGCGTCCGCCACCCGGAAGTAGAAGAGGCCCTGCGAGGGGTAGAGCACCTCGCCCGACACGCCGTCGAGCCGCATGTCGGCCAGGTGCTGCTCGGGGTCGTAGCCGCCGCGCGGCACGTCGTCGAAGAGGCCCTGTCCGGAGATGGTCTCGGGCGCCTCGAATCGCGCGCCGGCGTTCGAGATGAGCCCGATGCCGGAGAGGATGTGGTCGGCCTCGATCACGATCTGGTCGGCGCCGTCGATACGCTCGATCCGGGGTGCCCGGTCCCGAAAGGTGTGGTCGATGCGCTTCATCCAGAGATCCGGCGGCTCGAACACGTGCGAGTCGGACGAGAGGATCACGGCCGGGGCCATCGGGCTGCCCTCCAGGCTTCTGGTCGCGCCTCGGCCGGCGGGGGCCCAGCCCCGCGACGGCCTGCAGCGCAAAACTTTGCCCTCAAGATGTTCTAGAATCCCGCCAATGTCCACTCCCTATCCGCGCGACCTGATCGGCTACGCCGGCAAGCCTCCGCATCCGCACTGGCCGGGCGAGGCGCGAATCGCGGTGAACTTCGTCATCAACTACGAGGAAGGCTCCGAGTACAACGTTCACGACGACGGCTTCTCCGAGGCCACCCTGACCGAAGCCGGCGTGTCCGACTACGGGGTGAAGGGGCGCGATCTCGCGGCCGAGGGGATGTTCGAGTACGGCAGCCGCGTCGGCTTCTGGCGCGTGCTGCGCATTTTCCAGGAGCGCGGGCTGCCGCTGACGGTGTTCGGCTGCGCCCTCGCGCTCGAGCGCAACCCGGCGGTGGCCGCGGCAGTCCGCGAATCCGGCTTCGACGTCTGCTCACATGGCTGGCGCTGGATCAAGCACTGGGAGCTCACCGAAGCGGACGAGCGCGAGCACATCCGCAAGGCCGTGGAGTCGATGAAGAAGACCGTCGGCGAGCGGCCGCTCGGCTGGTATTGCCGCTCCGGGCCCAGCGTGAACACGCGGCGCCTCCTGGTCGAGGAAGGCGGCTTCCTCTACGACTCGGATGCCTACAACGACGAGCTGCCGTACTGGGTGCGGGTGCACGACCGGCCGCATCTGATCGTGCCGTACAGCTTGACGGCCAACGACTCGAAGTTTGGCCGCGGCGGCTTCTTCACCGCCGACGACTACTTCACGTTCGTCAAGGACGGCTTCGACGTGCTCTACCGCGAGGGCCGGACGCAGCCGAAGATGATGTCGCTCGGCCTGCATCTCAGGCTCATCGGTCATCCATCGCGCGCCGCGGGGCTCGAGCGCGCGCTTGATTACATGGCCCGCCACAACGGCGTGTGGTTCACGCGTCGTCTCGACATCGCCAGGCACTGGGTCGCCACGCACCCGGCGCCTCCACGCTGAACGCGCGGCGCCGGACGTGGTACGACTACAAATCAGGAGATAGAAGATGGGAAAGCTGGACGGAAAGGTCGCGCTGATCAGCGGCGGAGCGCGGGGCCAAGGTGCCACGGAGGCGCAGACGTTCGCGCGTGAGGGCGCGAAGGTAGTGTTCGGCGACATCCTCGACGCCGAGGGCAAGAAGGTCGAGGCCGCCATTCGCGCCGGCGGCGGCGAGGCCTCGTACGTTCATCTGGACGTCACGAACGAAGTGGATTGGCAAAACGCCGTCGGCCTCGCGACCGGCCGCCATGGGCGCCTCGATATCCTCGTCAACAACGCAGCGATCGTGATCCCGCGGGTCGCGATCGAAGATCGCACGGTTGCCGAGTGGGATCGAGTGATGGCCGTGAACGCCAGGGGCGTCTTCCTCGGGACGAAATACGCGATCCCCGCGATGCGCCGCGCGGGCGGCGGCTCGATCGTGAACATCTCGTCGGTGGCCGGCATCGGCCAATCCTTGCACCAGGAGCCGGCCTACGCGGCCAGCAAGGGCGCGATCCGCATCTTCACCAAGGTGACGGCGAGCCAGCACGCGAAGGACCGCATCCGCTGCAACTCGGTGCACCCCGGGCCGATCGACACGGAGATGCTCCACAGCGCGATGCCCGACCCGGAGGTGCTCCGCCGGCGTCTGGAGCGCGTCCCGCTCGGTCGGATGGGCACCGTCGACGACGTCGTGAAGCTGGTGCTCTATCTCGCGTCGGACGACTCGGCGTACATGACGGGCAGCGAGCTGGTCATCGATGGCGGCGCGCTGGCGCAATGATCAAGGCGATGGTGCTGCTGCGACGCCCGTCGAGCTGGACCGCGAGCGCTTCCATCGCTGGTGGCTCGACGAGCATGTGGCCTACGGGAAGAAGCTGCCGAATCTCAGAAAATATCGCGTGTGCCTGATCACCGGCTCGACGTCGCACGAGGGCCGCGAGCCGTGGGACGGTGTCGCCGAGCTCTGGTTCGACGACCGCGCTGCGCTGGACGCGGCGTGGTCGTCCGAGGTCGGGCAGATCGCGCTGGCGCACCCGCGCGAGAGCCACAGCGGAGGACACCGATGCCCGGAGTCATGGATCTCATCTAGTGCGCGCCCAGATCTTTCAGCTTCGGCAGCGCGCTGTTCCCCGCCTGTTCGGCCCGACCCGCAATCCGTGGAGCCTGACTCACAGCCCCGGCGGCTCGAGCGGCGGCTCGGCGGCCGCCGCCGCGGCCGGCGTCGTCCCCATGGCGCACGCCACGGACGGCGGCGGATCGATCAGGATCCCGGCCTCCTGTTGTGGCCTCTTCGGCCTCAAGCCGACGCGCGCGCGCAATCCGATGGGGCCGGACGCTGGCGAAGGCTGGGGCGGCGCCTCGGTCGGTCACGCGGTGACGCGAACCGTGCGAGACAGCGCGGCGCTGCTCGACGCGACGTCCGGGCCCGATATCGGCGACCCGTACTGGGCGCCGCCTCCCACGCGGCCGTTTCTCGAAGAGGTCGGGCGCGATCCCGGGCGTCTGCGCATCGCGATCACGACCAGGCCGTGGAACGGGCAGCCCGTCGACGCGGAGTGCGCCGAGGCCGCCGTCGCGGCCGGGCGGCTCTGCGAGCGGCTCGGCCATCAGGTGGAAGAGGCGACGCCGGACGTCGACGCCCGAGCGCTCGGCGAGGCGACGCTCATCATCGTCAGCGCCAATATCCGCGCCGCGCTCGGCCGCGAGCTGGCCGCGGGCGACGTCGAGCGTCTCACCTGGGCGCGCGCCGTGGACGGGCACAAGGCCCGCGCGGCCGACTACGCGCGGTCGATCGGCGTCGTTCATCGCATCGGCCGAGTCGAGCCGAGGATGGCCTGCGTGTATCGCTCGACGTCGTCGGTCATGAGATCGAGGATGCCGAGGGGGTACGGCGGCCGGCACATCGTCGGCGAGAGCAGCAGGTCGTAGCGGGTGAAGAACCGCGCGACGATCGGCTTCACCTCGCTCTTCAACTCGGCCGGGAACCCCGCGGTGTCGGTGCCTCTGGCCTGGTCCCGCTCGGGTCTGCCGATCGGCGTGCAGTTCGCCGCGCGCTTCGGCGACGAAGCGACGCTCTTTCGTCTGGGCGCTCAGCTCGAGGGCGCCCAGCCCTGGTTCGCGCGACGTCCTCCGGCGGCGAGCTGAACCGGCGGCAATCAGAAGGAGGGCCCGATGAGCGAGCACGAGATCCGCGAGCTGCTTCGTGATGTCCGCGCCGGACACCTCTCGCGGCGGGACTTTGTCGGGACCATGGCGGGTCTCAGCCTGGCCGCGCCGCTGGCGCGCGAGATGCTCGTCGCCGCCGGGCTGGCCGAGGCGCAGACACGGACGACCGCCGCGCCCGCGAAGCGAGGCCGCGGCGGTCAGCTCAAGGCACTCTGGTGGGACGCGCCTAATCTGTTGAATCCCACGCTCGCCGTCGGGCTCAAGGACTGGAACGCGGGCAGCTTGTTCTACGAGCCGCTCGTTCATTTCGACCCACGCGGCGAGATGGTGCCAGTGCTGGCGCGCGAGGTACCGAGCCTCACGAACGGCGGCGTGGCGAAGGACGGCATGTCGGTGACCTGGTGGCTCAAGCGCGGGGTCCAATGGCACGACGGCAAGCCGTTCACCGCCCAGGACGTGGTCTTCAACTGGGAATACGCGGCCGATCCCGCGACGGGCGCCCCCACCGTCGGCGTCTTTCGCAACGTGAAGCAGGTCGAGGCGATCGATCCCTACACCGTGAAAGTCTCGTTCACGCAGCCGACTCCCTACTGGCTGACGGTCGGTGCCATCCTACCCCGGCACATCTTCGAGCCCTACAAGGGCGCCAGGTCACGGGAGGCGCCGAACAACCTCAAGCCCGTCGGCACCGGTCCGTACCGCTTCGTCGATTTCAAGCCGGGCGATCTACTCAAGGCCGAGCTCAATCCCAGCTACCACGTCCCCAACCGGCCGTTCTTCGACACCCTGGAGATCAAGGGCGGCGGCGACGCCGTCTCGGCGGCGCGCGCCGTGCTCCAGACCGGCGAGTACGACTACGCGGCGGAGGTCGGCGGCGTCGAGGACGACGTGCTCCAGCGGCTCGAGCACGGCGGCAAGGGCAAGGTCCTCATCGCCTTCGGCGGGCGCATCACGCACGTGCAGCTCAACCAGGCGGATCCGTGGACGGAGGTCGACGGCGAGCGCTCGAGCGTGAAGACCGTGCACCCCTTCCTCACCGATCCCGCAGTGCGGGACGCGCTCGCCCTCCTCGTGGATCGCGGTGGGATCCAGGAGCAGATCCTCGGCCGCACCGGGCAGGTCACGGCCAATTTCATCAGCGCGCCCGAGCGCTTCCGCTCGAAGAACACGCGCTGGGAGTTCAGCATCGACAAGGCCAATCAGCTGCTCGACGCCGGGGGCTGGGCGCGAGGCGCCGACGGCATCCGCGCGCGCGACGGCAAGCGTCTCAAGGTGGTGTTCCAGACCGCCACGAACGCGGCAGCGCAGAAGATGCAGGCCGTCATCAAGCAGGCGGCGGCCAAGGCCGGCATCGATATCGAGCTGAAGACTGTGACGCCCTCGTCGTTCTACTCGTCGGATCCCGCCAATCCCGACACCTACACGCATTTCTACGCCGACCTGCAGCTCATCACCTATCTGATGGGGCCGCCGGATCCCGAGCGCCTCATGCGCGTCTTCACGTCCTGGGAGATCGCGTCGAAGGAGAACAACTGGCAGAAGTTCAACGTCTGGCGCTGGCGCAACGAGGAATACGACCGGCTCTTCAAGACCGCTGAGACCGAGGTGGATCCGCTCAAGCGCGCGGCGCTGTTCATTCGGATGAACGACCTTGTGATCCGGAGCGGCATCCTCGTCCCGATCGTTCTCCGCGCCAAGGCCTCCGCGATCTCGAATCGTCTCAAGGGCATCGAGCACAACGCGTTCGACCTCGACTTCTGGAACCTGCCGTTCTGGTACCGGGACGCGTAGCGCGAGGGGCTCAGCGCCGATTCAGCGCCGATCCGTGACGCCGGGCACGTGCGCGACTTCGATCTTGAGCCGGTCGGGATCCTCGAAGAACACCGCATAATAGCCCGGCCGGTACTCGGAAAACTCCCGCGGCGAGTCGTAGAGCGCCGCGATTCCCCGCGGCCACATGAACTCCGCGACGAAGCGATCCACGTCGCCGCGCTCGCGCACGCCGAAGCAGACGTGATTGATGCCGGGATTCTTGCGATGGAAGCGGGCCACGCGGCGCGCGGGTGGCGCCGCGATCATCCAGAAGTCCGTCGTCCCATTCGAGACGCCGAGGACGTCGTCGGTCGCGACCATGACCCGGTATTCGAGAAACGCGAACAGCGCGCGATAGAACGCGATCGCTCCCGGCTCGCCGACATTGATCTGGACGTGGTAGACGAACGTCTTCACAGCCAGGTGAGCTCGCCGGCGTGCGGGTGCGCCACGGCCCGGAGCTCGTCCCGCCGCCGCCCGTGAGAAAAGCGCGTGCGCCCCAGGAGAAACCGAAGCGTCGCTCCCGCGGGCGACGAGGCGGTCAGCTCACGGCTGGGCCCGGCCAATTCGACCGCGCCTTCGAGCCGTCGCCGACGCTCGCCCTTGCATTCGGTCCCGGCAAAACGTCGGTATCGTGGCTTGACGCCCGCCGAGGCGTTCACGCGCAGCGCGGCTCAGCCGGCGGCGGCGGGCGCCACTTCGCGGGCGATCATCTCGAGCGCGGATCGGGCCTCGCGCGGGTCGCTCGTGCTGGCCGAGATGATCAACGTCTCGACGCCGAGGCTCGCGTAGGCCCGAGCGTTCTTCAAGATCTCGGCTGGCTTTGTGCCCAACGCATCCCGCCCAGCTCGAGCCGCCGCGAGCGACATCGCGATCGATACCGGGATCTTCGCGGCGTCGCGACCAGTGGCGCGCGCTTCCTCCCGGAGCGTCGCGATCCCCTGCCCCAGCGCCTCGGGCAACATTCCCAGCGGCTGCCAACCGTCGCCGAGCCGCGCCGCGCGCCGGATAGCCGGGCGACTGACGCCGCCGATCACGATGGGAATCGTCGGCTTCTGGAGCGGCTTGGGCGAGAACTTCATGCCGTCGAAGCGCGAGTACTTCCCTTCGAACTTCGGCTCGTCTTGGGTCCACAAGGCGCGCATCACGGCGATGGCCTCGTCCGTGAAGGCGCCCCGCTCGGCGTAGGGGCTCCCCAGCGCGCGAATCTCCTCCTCGATGAGCCCCACGCCTACACCCATGATCAGCCGGCCGCCGCTCAGCACGTCGAGCGTCGCTGCCGCCTTCGCGAGCCTCACCGGATTGTGGTACGGCAGCACCAGCACCGAGGTGCCCAGGCGCACGCGCCGCGTCCGGGCCGCGACGAAGCTCAGAAGGGTCAGCGGCTCGTAGTAGGGCTTGCCGCCGATCCGATCGAACACGTGCCCCACGTTGAACACGTGGTCGTGCACCCAGACCGAGTCGATGCCCGCCTCCTCGGCGCGGCACGCGAGATCGACGAGCGCCTGTGGGTCGTCGACACCCCAGTTGTTGAGCAGCGAGAACCCGAGCTTCATCGGCCCGCCTCAGGCCCGCTCAGGCCGATCCCGCCGGGATCTCGGCACCCCACGGCTCCATCGCCGGCCGCAGCGGCGTGAACTCCTTCACCCGGCCGGCCGCGCCGGCGAGGATCGATTCGATCTTCGCGCGCTCGGCCGGTGTCAGATCGAGCTCGGTGCCCGCGTCGTTTGCGTCCACCTCGGCCGGCGTCCGCGCGCCGACCAGCGCGGTGCTGATCGCGGGATTGCCGAGCACCCAGGCCAGCGCGACCTGACTCAGCGGCACGCCGCGCGGCTCGGCGATCTCGCGGCGGAGACGGTCGACCACGCCGATGTTGGTCTTGAAGTTTTCGCCGCGGAAGATCGGCTGGCCGAACGCCACCCCACCGCCGCGCCAGTCGCGTGACGCCTCGCCGAAATTCGTCGCAGTCGTGAAGGCGCCGGTGAGCAGACCGTGACCGAGCGAGCCGTAACCCATGACGCCGATGCCGTGAGCGAGGCAGGTGGGAAACGTCTCCTGCTCCTGGCGCCGGTCGAACATGTGATAGCCCACCTGCGAGACGTCGATCCGCCAGGTGCGCAGGCACTCGGCCATCATGGCCCCAGTGAAGTTCGACACGCCGACGAAGCGCGCGCGCCCGGAGGCCACGACCTCCTCGAGCGCGCGCATCGTCTCCTCGAACGGTGTGTTCGCATCGGGCCAGTGGACCAGGAGGACGTCGACCCAGTCGGTGCGCAGCCGCTTCAGGCTCAGGTCGAGCTCACGCAGGATGTTGGCGCGGCTCGCGTCGCGCAGCGGCCCGAGCTGGCCGGGCGGCGGCGGCTTGACGCCGCATTTGGTCACGAGGACCACGTCGCGGCGGCTCTTCTCGAGCGCGCGCGCCACGACTTCTTCGGAGTGTCCGCCGCCGTAGGCCGGCGCGGTGTCCACACAGTTCACGCCGCGGTCGAGCGCCCGGTGGATGGCCTTGACGGCCTCGTCGTCCTCGATCGCTCCATAGCGGTCGCCGGCCATCGGCCAGCAGCCGAAGCCCAGGACCGACACTCGCAGCCCTGTCCGACCGAACACGCGGTAGCGCATCGTTGTCCTCCGTCAGGCGGAGAGATAGACACGGGCGACGCGCGGACCGACCGTCGTCGCCACGTGATGCAGCCCGAGGCCGTGGCGCCTGGCGACCTCGGCCGGTGTGATCTCGCGATCGCCCTGGCGTCCGATGATGACGACCTCGTCGCCGACGACCGCGTCGGGAATCGCCGTCAAGTCGATCCGGGTGTGCTCGAGCGACGGCGCGCTGACGAGCGGCGCGAATCGGCCACGGACGAGCACGCGTCCGTCGTGGAGCCACAGCATGCCGTCAGCCGAGCCGATCGGCACCACGCCCAGGCGCATCGGCGCCGTCACCGGAAAGGGCGCGCGATCGGCGAAGCGCTCGCGCGGCGTCAGCTCCTTCAGCGCGATGACGTGGGTCTTGAGGGCCCGCAGCGCCGGCCGAAGCGGAATCGGTGGCTTCTCGTCCGGCATGATGACACCGTAGAGCATCCGGCCGGGATCGACGGCGTTGAGATACGTATGCGGGAAGCGGAGCACGAACGGGGTCGCGGCGAGGAGCCGCACCGGTACTCGCACCCCTTGAGCTTCCAGCTCGTCGATCACCGAAGTGAACCGCGCGAGCTGCCAGTCGGCATACGAGGAATCGTCGCCGCCGTCCGCGTGGGGATGGCCGCAGATTCCGGCCAGGCGCAGGTGCGGAAGGTCGAGCATCGCGCGGATCGTCTTCACCGCCTGCTCGGGCGGCACCCCCAGGCGCTCGAGGCCGACGTCGACCTTGACGAAGAAATCGCACGGGCCGTTCGCCACGTTCGAGTAGGCGCGGGCCGAGTCGAGGTCGACCAGGGTCGGAACCAGATCGTGGGCCAGCGCGTCGGCGGCGGCTTCCGCCAGCGAGTTCGGATAGACGAGAATCGGCGTCGAGATCCCGCGCTGCCGCAGCCGGATGCCCTCGGCCAGATCGGCCACCGCCAGCCAGTCGGCGCCGCTGCGCGCGAACACGGCCCCCATCTCGGCGGCGCCGAAGCCGTAGCCGCCCGCCTTGATGACGGCGAAGATCTTGCGCTCCGGGCCGACGAGCTGGCGCACCGCCCGCACGTTGTGCGCCGCGGCGTCGAGATCGACCTCGAGCATCGTCGGGCGCGCCGGGACGTCGCTCATCGCGAATCCCGACGACGCCCGAGTCGCACGCGGATCACGCCGTCGCGGCCTTCAGATCGTCGAGCTGCTTGCGGGCGCCCGCGACCATCGACGCCAGGTCCGAGGTAAGCATGACCATGTCGAAGCCGCGCTTCACCGCGCCGGCCGCGAACGCCGCGCTCGCGCAGTGCATGACGGCCTTGATGCCGTGCTTGTGCGCCGCGTCGCGGATCTTGTCGCAGGTCGCGATGTGGGTCGGGTCGGGGTTGTCGCCGCGCGGCGCGAGCCCCAGCGCGAACGAGAGGTCCGACGGACCGATATACACGGCGTCGAGCCCAGAGGTGGCGCAGATCTTGTCGAGGTTGGCGAGGCCTTCCTTCGTCTCGATCATCGCCATCACCACGATCTCGTCGTTGGCTTTCGCGAGGTAGTCGGCCCCGCCGTAGTGCACCGCGCGTACCGGGCCGGACGAGCGCATGCCGACAGGCGGATAGCGGCACGCGGCCACGGCCTTCGCCGCGTCCTCGGCGGTGTTGATCAGCGGCACGATGATCGCGTAGGCGCCGAGGTCGAGCGCCTTCATGATCGTCGGCGGGTCGTTCCACGGCACCCGCACGACCGGCACCGTGTCGGTCTGCGAGATCGCCTGCAGCATCGGCCACACGTCGTTCATGTCGGTCGTGCCGTGCTGCATGTCGACGCAGAGGGCGTCGAAGCCCTGGCGCGCCATCACCTCGGCGGTGAAGCCGTGGGACACGGAGAGCCAGCCCAGGGTGACGAACTTCCCGTCGCGCCACATCTGCTTGATCTTGTTCGGCCGCACTGTTGCACCTCGCTCGTTAGTAGGTGCGCCTCGGCCGGCGGGGCCCCAGTCCCCGCGACGGCCTGCAGCGCACACTGCGTGGGGTATCGTCGCTCGCCGGCGCGCCCGCGAAGCGTAGCACACTGGACGGGCAGCGGACACCTGCGGCCCCCGGTGTCAGGGCGAGTGAAAATCGCGAAACCAGACGAACGCGACACAGGCGAAGACCGAAGCCACCGCCGCGACGGCGAGCGAGAGTGCGCCGATACATCCGGCGCCGACGAGCCCGACCTTGGCGAGTGGTCTCATCTCCGGCCCGCTTCCCCTCAGCGGGCCCGGCGTGCGGCCCCCGGCGCGTAGACCTCCGGATTCACCACGTTCCGCGCCCGCTGCCCCGTGAGCACGCGCGCCACCTCCTCGCCGCACCGCCCGGGTATCTGCGCCACCGCCGCCGATGAATAGTAGGCAGCGTGCGGGGTGGCGATGACGTTGTCCATCTTCAGGAGCGGATTGCTCGCCGCCACCGGCTCCTCCTCCCACACGTCGAGGGCGGCACCGGCCAGGCGCTTGTCGCGCAGCGCGCGGGCCAGGGCCTGCTCGTCAACGACCGGGCCGCGCGACGTGTTGATCAAAATCGCCGTCGGCTTCATGCGCGTGAAGAACGCTTCGCCGATCAGGTGGCGGGTCTCGGCGTTCAGCAGGGTGTGAACGGAGACGTAGTCGGCGCGCTCGGCCAGGGTCTCGAGCGAGACGCGCTCGACGCCGAGCGCGGCGAAGCGCTCGTCGTCGACGTAGGGGTCGCACGCGATCACCTTCGTCTCGAGCGCGGCCACGCGCCGCGCGAAGGCGCTGCCGATGTTGCCGAGGCCAACGATGCCCACGGTCTCGCCGTGCAGCGCCCCGGTGTGGCTGCCGGGCACTCGCCCGCTCCACGCACCGGCGCGCACCTGCCGGTCCATGACGACGACCCCGCGGTTCCAGGCCAGGAGCAGCGCGAGCGCGTGGTTCGCGACCTCGCGGATCCAGAGGTCGGGGATGTTGACGACGATCACGCCCAGCTCCGTGGCGGCCGGCACGTCGATGACGTCGTACCCGACGCCCGTGCGCACGACGACCTTCAGGCCCTCGAGCGCGCTCATCACGCCGCGCGTGACCGGCGCGGACGAGACGACCAGCGCGTCGGCGTCGCGCGTGCGCGCGATCATCTCGTCCTCGACTTCGGTCTGGGGCAGCGAGAACATGCGCGCGGGGACGCGGCTCAGCGCGGTCTGGCAATCGGCGAAGTCCCACTGGGCGTTCCCGAGGATGACGTAGACGTGCGGGGGCTTGTCGGTCATGATGGCCGCGTAGTCTACAGGAGAACCATCATGAAGAGCGTCGAGATCGACCGTGGCAAGCGTCTGAGAGATCAGCCGACGACCGGTCACAATCGCTTCCATCCGGACATTCCGCCGCTCGTCACCGTGGCCGAGGGCGAGGAAGTCGTCCTGGCCACGCGCGACGGCGTCGACGGCCAGCTCGGCCCCGGCACCGCCGAGGCCGACATGGCGAAGATGGAAGCGGGCGCCATCCACCCGCTCACGGGCCCGGTGTTCGTCAAGGGCGCGCGGCCCGGCGACGTGCTCGAGGTCGAGTTTCTCGGGGACTGACGTAGAGCGCCGGGCGCGAGGCGTGCGCGATCAGCTGACGCCCACGCAGTTCTTCGACGAGCCGGTGGTGACCTACGCGGTGCGGGAATGAGCGCCGACGGCGCGTGACGAGAGCCGGCCGGTGGCTCATGACCAAAGCCACCGGCCGAACGTGGGACGGCGACTACTTCGGCTGGGCGACGGTGCGCAGGTACGGCTTCACCGTCTTGAAGCCAGCCGGGTAGGTCTTCTTCGCCTCGTCGTCCGAGACCGCGGTGACGATGATGACGTCCTGCCCCTGCTTCCAGTTCACCGGCGTGGCCACCTTGTGCTTCGAGGTGAGCTGGCAGGAGTCGAGGAGCCGGAGCACCTCGTCGAAGTTACGGCCCGTCGACATCGGGTAGGTCAGCATCGCCTTGACCTTCTTGTCGGGTCCAATGACGAACACCGACCGCACCGTCGCGTTGTCGGCCGGGGTCCGGCCCTGCGACGTCGTGCCGGCGCCCTCCGGCAGCATGTCGTAGGCCATCGCGATCTTCAGCTCGGGATCGCCGATCATCGGATATGTCACGGCGTGACCCGACGTGTCCTCGATGTCCTTCGCCCAGCGCTGATGGTCGCCGACCGGGTCGACGCTGAGCCCGATGATCTTGCAGTTCCGCTTGTCGAACTCCGGCTTCAGACCAGCCATGTAGCCGAGCTCGGTCGTGCACACCGGCGTGAAATCCTTGGGGTGCGAGAAGAGAATGACCCAGCCGTTCCCGATCCAGTCGTGGAAGTTGATCTTCCCCTGGGTCGTATCGGCGGTGAAGTTGGGTGCTTCGCTGTTGATCCGCAGTGCCATGTTACGCCTCCGTGTTGCGCGCCAATGAATGATGAAGTTTGTGGCCGGTCGTCGGACCGAGGAATCACAGCATACGCCCAGGATACTGCGGGCCGCAATGGGCCGCGGTCAGCGCGAGCGTCGCGCCAGACGTGCTCCCGCGCGCGCGCCGGCGCCGGCCAGGAGCGACGCGAGCCGCGCGAGCGCGGGCTGACGGCGCGCGCTCGGGCGCCAGATCAACGAGACCGGCAGCGCCGGCACGCGCGCGGGCGCGCTCACGACGCGGTCGGCCGGCGCCTCGGCGAGCGCCAGCGCCGGCACCAGCCCGATGCCGAGCCCGCCCGAGACGTAGGAGAGCAGCAGCGAGACGCTCGGCACGTCGATGGTCGACACGGGCCGGATGCGCTCGTCCGCGAAGTACTGATCGAGCAGCGCGCGGCCCCGGCTCTCGGCGGCCAGGCGCAGGACGGGCTCGCGGCGCAGCCGCACGGTCAGCGGCGTGCGGTCGCGACCGCGCCGCGGCCCCACCCACACGAAGGGCTGATCGAACAGATGCTGCTCCTCCAGGCCGCGCGGCGTCTCCTGCCCCGTGACCACCGCGAGGTCGACGTCGCCCTCGGCCACGAGCCGCACGCCCGCGCGCGAGTGGGTGGTGACGATCTCGAAGCGCATCGGCGGTTCCTCGTCGAGCAGGTCGCGCAGCACCGGGGCCAGGAGCCCCTTGCCGAGATAGTCGCTGGCCGCGACGCGCAAGGTGGTGGCCGGACGCCCGGCGAGCTCCGCGAGCTGGCCGAAGGCCGACTCGGCGCCGCTCCAGAGCTCGCGCACGACGGGCAGCGCCGTCTCGCCGGTGGCCGTCAGACGCACGCCGCGGCCCGCCCGCTCGAAGAGCTTGATACCGAAGTGCGTCTCGAGCTTCCGGATCTGCTGGCTCACCGCCGACGAAGTGATTCGGCGCTGGCGCGCCGCCGCGCCCACCGAGCCCGTGCGCGCCACGGCCAGGAGCGTCTCGAGCGCGGGAAAGAGCGCGGCGTCGACCATGAAGCAGAGCTTACCATTCGCTACAGAACGTTTCACTGGACTACATGGTTGGCCTGAGGCAGCATACGCGCCGTCAGTTCAGAGGAGGAGTCGCATGGCCAAGACGTTGCTCGACAAAGTGTGGGACGCGCACACCGTCCGGACCTTGCCGTCCGGGCAGACCCAGCTCCTGATCGGCCTGCACCTGATCCACGAGGTGACGACGCCGCAGGCGTTTCAGATGCTGCGCGATTCGAAGCTCAAGGTGCGCATGCCCGAGCGCACCTTCGGCACGCTCGACCACATCATCCCGACGACCGACCAGACCCGCCCCTACGCCGACCCGCTGGCGGAGGAGATGGCGGTCCACATGATCCGCAACATGAAGGACTTCAGCCTGCCGCTCTTCGACATGTCAACGGGCAAGCAGGGCATCGTGCACGTGATCGGCCCCGAGCTCGGCCTGACGCAGCCGGGCATGACGATCGCGTGCGGCGACAGCCACACCTCGACTCACGGCGCCGTCGGGGCCATCGCCTTCGGCATCGGCACCACGCAGGTGCGCGACGTGCTGGCCACGCAGTGCCTCGCGATGGCCAGGCCGAAGCTCCGGCAGGTGCGCGTGGACGGCGCGCTCGCGAAGGGCGTGTATGCGAAGGATGTGATCCTGGCGATTATCAACCGCCTGGGAGTAAAAGGCGGAGTCGGTTACGCGTACGAATACGCCGGGCCGGTGATCGATCGCATGACGATGGAGGAGCGCCTGACCGTTTGCAACATGTCGATCGAGGGCGGGGCGCGCTGCGGCTACGTCAACCCCGACCAGACGACGATCGACTACCTGCGCGGCCGACAGTACGCGCCGGCTGGTGCGGCGTTCGACAAGGCCGCCGCGTGGTGGAAATCGGTGGCGAGCGCGCCGGGCGCGTCGTTCGACGACGTTGCGCGGCTGGACGGCGGCGCTATCGAGCCGATGGTGACCTGGGGCATCAACCCGGGCATGTCGGTGGGGGTGAGCCAGCGGATTCCCGCCCCCGAGTCGGCGCCCGAGTCCGATCGCTCGACCTTCCGCGAAGCGCTCGCCCACATGAGCTTCCAGGCCGGCCAGCCGATCAAGGGCGCGAAGATCGACGTCGCGTTCGTCGGCTCGTGCACCAACGGCCGCCTTTCCGACCTGCGCATCGCGGCCGAGGTGGCGAAGAAGGGCAAGGTGGCCAAGGGCGTGCGCGCGCTGATCGTGCCGGGCTCCCAGCAGGTCGCGAAGGCGGCCGAGGCCGAGGGGCTGCACGAGATCTTCCAGGCCGCGGGCTTCCAGTGGCGCAAGGCCGGCTGCTCGATGTGCCTGGGCATGAATCCGGATCAGCTGGTCGGTCGCGAGATGAGCGCGTCGTCGAGCAACCGCAACTTCATCGGCCGGCAAGGGAGTCCGACCGGGCGTACCTTGTTGATGAGCCCCGCCATGGTCGCGGCCGCCGCGATCACCGGCGCCGTCGCCGACGTGAGAGAGATCCTGAAATGAGCGCGGCCACCGATTACACGCGTCGTCAGATCACGGGCCGCGGCATCCCCCTGCCCGGCAACGACATCGACACGGACCGCATCATCCCCGCGCGCTTCTTGAAGGAAGTCACGTTCGAGACGATGGGGCAGCACGCGTTCGAGGACGCGCGCAAGCAGAACCCCGAGCACCCGTTCAATTCCCCCGTGTACAAGGGCGCGTCGGTGCTGGTCGTCGGTCAGAACTTCGGCTGTGGCTCGTCGCGGGAGCACGCGCCGCAGGCGCTGATGCGCTGGGGCATCGCCGCCATCGTCGGCGGGTCGTTCGGCGAGATCTTCTTCGGCAACTGCGTGATGCTCGGCATTCCGTGCCTGCGCGCCTCGCAGGAGGATCTGGAGTGGCTCCAGCGTGAGATCGGCCGCTCGCCGCAGTCGCCGATGACGGTGGACGTGGAGAAGCAAGAGGTGCGCTTCGGCGACCGCACGGTCAAGGCGACCATCCCCGACGGGCCGCGCAATCAGCTCGTGGGGGGCACGTGGGACTCGACGGCGGTGCTGCTGGAGGCGGGCGCGGCGATCGAGACGACGGCGCGGAAGCTGCCCTACGTCGCGGGGTTCTAACCTCCGCGTCGGATGGCCGACCGCGAGGCGCCGTCAGAACGGAAGGTGGCAAACTCATGATAGGCGTGCTGACCCATCACTGGGCGAAAGCCGATAAGGTCGACGAGGCCAAAAAGCTCCTGGACCGCAACGGCCTGGCACAGAGCGGCGCGCCGGGCTTCGTTAGCCGCCACACCTTGTACTCGACCAGCGACGCGACGAAAATCACCACGCTCGTCGTGTGGACGAGCAACGACATCTACGATCGCTGGCGAGCCAGCCCGGAGCGCGCCGTGGCGATGAAGGGAGCCGGGGAGCTCTGGTCGAAGCCCCCTGAATCAGAGCGCTTTCACGTGGCCTGACCGCGAGGACCTCCCGCCTTCTCGAAGGCCGACGCGGCTCGGTAGATCGCCGCCTCGTCCCAGTGCTTCGCGATCAGCATCATCCCGGCCGGCAGCCCGTCGCTGAGCCCGCAGGGCACGCTCATAGCCGGATGTCCGGTGACGTCGAAGGGCGCGGTGTTCGCCAGCATTTCGAAAGCCCGCTGGATGATCTCCATGCGCGGCGCTCCCGGCGACGGCAGGGGCGTCGCCTTCAACGGCAGCGTCGGCATCAGCAACAGGTCGTAATCCTTCAGCACCGCGTCGTATGCGGTGCGCAGCGAGCGCGCCAGGTTCTGCGACTTCGCGTAGTAATGTCCACGATACTTGTTCAGCGCGTACTGCCCGAACAGGATCGTGGTCTTCAAGGTGTCGGAGAACTCGTCGGCCCGCTGCCGCCAGGCCGAGTGCGCGTCGATGAGGCTCGTCACGTAAAGTCCCTTCCAGTTGAAGCCGAACCCGTTGCCGTTCAGCATCTGCCAGGTCGCGCCCTCGACGGCGATCGGCGTCCAGATGGCGGGGCCGGCCAGGTGCAGCGGGATCGACACCTCGTCGACCTGCGCGCCGAGCTGCTTGAACGTCACGGCCCCTCTGCGCACCAGCGCGTCGACGTCCGCCTCCGAGTTCGCGTGGCCGAAGCCTTCCTTCACGACCGCGATCTTCATGCCTCGCGCGTCACCGGTCAGCGCGTTGGTGTAGGCCGCCGTCTTGACGTTCACCTGGCGCGGATCGAGCCCATCGGGCCCGGCCAGCACTTCGAGCAGCAGCGCGTTGTCGGCCACGGTCGCCGTCATCGGGCCCGTATGATCGAGCGTCGTCTCGATGGGAAAGATCCCGGTATACGGCACGAGCCCGTGCGTCGGCTTCAGGCCATAGACGCCGCAGTACGCCGCCGGGATGCGGATCGAGCCGCCCTGGTCGCCGCCGATCGCCATGTCGACTTCTCCCGCCGCCACCACCGCCGCGCTGCCCGAGGACGAGCCGCCCGCCGAGTAACCCGGGCGACGCGGATTCTGCACGGGGCCCGCCGCACTCGTGTGGCTGCCGCCGGAGAAGCAGAAGTATTCGCAGTGCACCTTGCCCACGATCGTGCCGCCCGCGTCGAGCATGCGCGTCACGATGGTGGCATCGACGTCGGGAACGTAGCCTTCCAAGGTGGAAGCGCCGTTCATCATGGGCACGCCGGCCAGGCACACGTTGTCCTTCAGCGCGATGCGCTTGCCGCGCAGCTTGCCCGAGGGCGCGCCCTGCACGTCGCTCTTGTAGTACCAGGCGTTGTATTTGTTCGCCGCACCCTCCGGGCGATAACCGGGTGTGCGCGGGTACTTCACGGGCGGCATCGGGTCGGCCATCGCCTCGATCGCGTGATAGGCCCCGAGGGTTCCGCCCATGGTCTCCAGGAAGAACGCGACGTCGGTGTCGGAGAGGCTCATCCCCAATTGACGGCCGACGGCTTTGAGCTCGTCAGGAGTCGGAAGCTTGGCGCTGCTCATGGCAAACCTCCTTGTCACTGCCTCCTCAGCCGCATCTCCTCATAGGGCGCGGCGAAGTAGAGGAGCGGGTTCAGACCGACCGCCGACTCTTCGAGCCGCGGGCCGATGCCGTGCAACGTGGCGGGCTCGAAGATCGGCGCGTGCATCACGCGCTCGTGCATCAGCTTCTGGATCTGGTACAGCAAGGTCTCCCGCCGCTTGCGGTCGCGCTCGCGCGCCTGCTGCACGAACAGGTCGTCGATGTCGGGATAGCCGCCATAGGCGTACGTCGCGCCGCTGATGACGAATGCCTCCAGGCGGGTCGCCGCATTGCCGAGGGCCGCCGGGGCCGCCAGGATCATCGCCGCCGGCTTCTTGGCTTTCCAGACCTCGAAGAACGTGGCGCGCTCCACGGGGCGGACGCGCGTGCGAATCCCGACCGAGGCCAGCGAGTTGGCCACCTCCGGTGAGGCGCCGCGAGGCGGCGCGCTCTGAGGGCTACATCTAGCCCAGCGCCGAGCGAGCTGTCAAGGCAGACTCAGCCCTTGTAATCGACCGCCGGGCGCTTCATCTCGAAGATCTCGTGGACGTGGGTGTACAGATGGCCCGCAAGGCGTCCCACCGGGCGCAGCCGGTGCATGTCAAGCCGCCCGCTCGCCGGATCGTAGACGTCGTCCCGAATGTGCAGGTGCACGACCTCCCCGATCACGAGATTGCTCGGGAGATTGCCGATCGGGATGATCTGCACGACGCGGCACTCCATGTTGATTGGCGCCGCCGCCACCCGTGGGACTCTTACCCTCGCGCTCGGCGCCGACGCCAACCCGGCCAGCGTGAACTCATCGATCTCCGGCGCGTAGTCGCCGGAGGTCACGTTCATCTGCTCGGCCAGTGGGTCGTCGACCACGTTCACAACGAACTCGCGCGTCGTCTCGACGTTACGCAAGGTGTCCTTCTTGCCGCGCCCGCCGCCGGCCGTCGCGCGTGGTGAGGACGAGAACGCGACCGTCGGCGGGTCGTGGGTGATCGCCATGAAGTAGCTGAACGGGGCCAGATTGGGGACGCCGGCGGCGTCCACGCTCGAGACCCACGCGATCGGCCGTGGGACGACGCACCCGATCATGAGAACTGGAACGAGTTCCTGTTCGCGCTGACGTTCATCACCGAGGGGCGAATGCGGACCCTGCCGACGGGGATCTACGCGCTGCTCTCGAGCGAGTTCTACGGCAACTACCCGATCCTGGCGGCCTCGCTCGTGCTGTTCTCGGTGCCGGTGCTCGTGCTCTACTTCGTGTTCCAGCGAGAGTTCGTCGAGGGGTTGACGGCCGGAGCCCTCAAGCACTGAGCCGGGGCGCCGGCCGTACCCGATGCACGCCGTCTAGTTGACTGTCACGAACGCCTGCCCGCGCGCCAGCTCCGCCGCGGCCGCCTTGGCCACCGTCGTCCCCTCGAAGAACTTTGGATTTTGCGTGCCCCAGAGGTGCACGGTGTTCGCGAAGACGAAATCACGGAAATTGTCCGGGGTGATGCAGCCCTCTTCGACGAGCTCGTACGCCTCCGGCAGCGGGGTGCGCATGTCGATCACGTCGAAGTGGCCGATGTCCGAGCTGTAGATCGCGTTGAGCTTGGAGCCGAACGGATTGTTCTTGCTGAACGCCCACGCGGTGGCCCGGTCGTCGGCCTCGCAGCCGAAGAAGAACGGCTTGGCGTAGAGGTCGATCCAGTCCTGCTTCCTGGTGATCTTGCAGGCGGAGAAGTCGTCGAGGTCCTCGACGCCGCCCGTCAGGCCGGCGTCGTGGTCCGGCCAGCCGTCGCGCTTGCGCAAGGCCTCCGCGACGTCGGGATCGCCGTACTTCTCGGCGAGGCTCATCAGCAGGGCGCGGTCGAGCTTGCGCGGGTCCATGTTCTCCAGCGCCCGGCGGTTGCGCCGCTCCCAGTGCTCCATCAGGTCGCCGAACAGCTGGCAGGCCCAGCCCACACCGCCCTCGAGGAAGGCGAAGCGCAGCTCCGGGAACCGCCGCGTCACGCCGCCCAGGAAGATGGCCTTGGAGACCGCGTGGCCGGCCGCCGCGAAATGCCCGATGTGGTTGTAGACGAAGTTCGACGGCGAGTTGCGCAGGCCCTGGTTGCTGCCCGCGCTGTGGAAGGTCGGCGCGATGCCGAGCTCGCGACACTTCGCCCAGACCGGATCGTAGTTGTGGTCGCTGTCCAGCGCGAGCACGTCGTACCAGACCGCGAGACGCGTGCCGTCGGGATCGCTCTGCGGGGTCGAGGCCACCTTGCGCGACATGCCGCTGCCGAACATGCCGACCTTCGAGCCGAGCTCCCTCGTGACGAACTCGAGCTCCTCGATCGCCTCGTCCGGCGTGTGCATCGGAATGATCGCGGCGGGGGTCATCCGGTCGCTCAGGTTGCGGAAGTAATCCGCGGTGACGATGTTGTGAGCGCGCACCACCGCGCGCCGGGTGGCGTCGTCCCCGATGCGCGGCACGCGCAGGCCCGCGGTCGGATAGATGATCGCGAAGTCGCAGCCGAACTCGTCGAGGCGCTCGTAGAGCAAGCGTGGCATCATCGCGGTCGCGCGATCGAGGGTGTTGGCCGCCTGGCGCGTCCAGAAGCCCGGCTGGGCCAGCCGCCGGCGCCGCCGCTCGGCGAGCGACATGCTCAGGGCGTCCTGCGTGGTCTTCATCGCGGCGTTGAATCCGTCCGCGGCCCGGTCGCCGCCTACCTTGCGCATTCGCTCGCTGAATACCGGATCGAACTCGACCCAGTGGCCGTCTCCGTCGACGATCGGATGGTCGAGGCGAGACCGGATCTCTACCGCCGTCAGGTGCCCGTTCGCGCTCATGTCCTCTCCTCTCAGGGACTGCCGGATGCGCCACTTTAGTCCACCTTATACCTGGAGCCAAGACGATTGTCCGGAGTAGACTCTACCGGCCGGCGGCCGCCGAATCCTCGAAGGGGAGACGCTGATGCCCGAGACACGCACCGATGACGTCCACCCACCCTACCTCTACCCGGACTACAAGAGCACGCGCCTGCGCGCGCCGTCGCAGCCGCTGGTGCGCGTCTCGCCGAGTCCGCTCGAGGCGACGGGGCCGGCGTTCCCGAGACAGTTCGTGAAAGACAGCGAGGCCGATCTGACGACCTGGGGCCGGAGCGCGCCGCTCGGCGAGAAGATGATACTCGTCGGCCGCGTGCTCGACGAGGACGGCCGGCCGGTGCGACGGTCGCTCGTCGAGGTGTGGCAGGCCAACGCCTCCGGACGCTATCCGCACCCGGTGGACGACCACGACGCGCCGCTCGATCCCAACTTCCTCGGCAAGGGGCAGGTGCTCACGGACGACGACGGCCGGTATCGTATCGTCACGATCAAGCCCGGCGCGTATCCGTGGCAGAACCACGCCTTCGGATGGCGGCCCGCGCACATCCACTTCTCGCTCTTCGGCAGCGCGTACGCGCAGCGGCTCATCACGCAGATGTTCTTCCCCGGCGACCCCCTGCTGGCCATCGATCCGATCTTCCAGAGCGTGCCCGAGGCCGGCCGCAAGCGGCTCATCGCCGAGCTCGATCTCGAGCACGGCATCGAGGGCGTCGCGCTCGGCTACCGCTGGGACATGGTGCTGCGCGGACCGCGCGCGACGCCGATGGGAGTGTAGCGATGACGAAGCCCACCCCCTCGCAGACGGTCGGCCCGTTCTTCGCGCGCGAGCTCTTGTGGAAGGACGGCGGCACGGTGCTCTTCCCCGGCCGCGGCGAGCGCATCACGCTCACCGGGTATTTGTTCGACGGCGCGGGCGCGCCGATCTACGACGCCCTCTTCGAGACCTGGCAGGCCGACCCGGCCGGCCAATTTCCCAAGGGCGACGACGGAGCCAGACCGTACGGCTACGGCCGCGTCTCGACGGACCCCGGCGGCCGCTACGCGATCGAGACCGTCATGCCCGGCTCCTTCAAGGGGCCCGGCGGGGAAACGTACGCGCCCCAGATCAGCGTCGCGATCTTCGCCCGCGGGCTCCTCCGTGCCCTGCACACGCGCGTGTTCCTCGCCCCGCTCGAAGTGGTGAAGGACGATCCGCTGGCCCGCGCGATCGGCGATCCCGAGCGGCTGCGCACGCTGATCGCGATTCGCGATCCCCGCGATCCGAGGATCTATCGCTGGGACGTCCGCCTGCGGGGCGCCGGCGAAGCGGTGTTCATCGAGCTCTAGCGCGCGAGCGCTCGTGAACATCGTCGGCCGCGGCTTCGCGCGCGACGCATTCACCCAGGCGCTGTCCGCCGAGGCGTTCGTCCGCGCGATGCTCGATTTCGAGCGCGCGCTGGCCGCCGCCGAGGCCGACGCCGGCATCGTGCCGCCGGAGGCCGCGCACATCATCGCCCGGGTCTGCGCCGACCTGCGCCCGGCGCCCGACGCGCTCGCCGCCGAGGCCAAGCGCTCGGGCTCGCTCGCGGTTCCGTTGGTCCGAGCGCTCACCGAGCACGTCGCCCGCGTCGACGCGCGCGCGGCGGCGTTCGTGCACTACGGCTCGACGAGCCAGGACGTGCTCGACACCGCGCTGGTCCTGTGCCTGAAGCCGTGTCTCACCGACGCCGACGGCGTCCTGGCGGCGTCGGCGGGCCGGCTGGTCGGCCACGCGCGCCGCCACGCCGGCGCGGTGATGCTCGGCCGTACCTTGATGCAGCCCGCCACGCCGATCACGGCCGGGCTGAAGATTGCTCGGTGGGCGGCCGCGCTCCACCGCTGCCGCCTGCGCCTGGCCGAGGCGCGCGAGCGGGCGCTCTGCATCCAGCTCGGCGGCGCGGTCGGCACCCTGGACGCGATCGGCGCCAAGCGCGCGATGGTGCGCAACGGTCTCGCGATGCGCCTGCACCTGCACGAGGCGCGAGCGTGGCACGACCACCGCGATGAGCTCACGCGGCTCCTGACCGAGCTCGCGCTCGTCACGACCACCGTCGGCAAGATCGCGCGCGACGTGGCGCTGCTCTCGCAGGCCGAAGTCGGCGAGATGCTCGAGTCCGCTCCCGTGAAAGGCGTCGGCGGCTCGAGCGCGATGCCCCACAAGCGCAACCCCGTCGCCTGTCTCCAGGCTCTGACCGCGGCGGCCCGCGCGCCCGGGCTGCTGACGACCCTGCTCTCCAGCTCGGTCGGGGAGCACGAGCGCGCGCTCGGCGGCTGGCAGGCCGAGCTCGTGACCGCTCCCGAGCTGGTCGACGCGGCCGGCAGCGCGCTGGACGCGCTCGAGCGGATCGCCGCCGGCCTCGTAGTGGATCCCGAGCGCATGAAAGCCAATCTGGAATCGCTGCAGGGTCTCGTCTTCTCCGAGCGCCTGGCCCGGCTGATCGCGCGCGACACCGATCGCGCCAGCGCGCAGGCGCTCGTCGACGACTGGTCCGCCGTCGCGGTGAAGGAGCGCAGCCATCTCAAGGACGTCGCCCTCGCCGCGAGGCCGGCGCTGGCCGGACGGATCGACGAGGTGTTCTCGCTCGATGCGGTCGTCGCCGAGCTCGCGCCCGTCCTCGAAGAGACGCTCGCGGGAATCCCCGGCGCATGAGCTCTGCCTCGCCGACTTCGACGCGCCGCCGTTCCGCCGTGCCGACCAGCTTCCCGCTTGCGTTCGCGGTAGGCTCGCGCGAGTATTAGGCCCCCCCAACAGAGAGGAGCCCGATGGCCACCGTCCGCGTTCACGTCCAGTCGCGTGCGCCTCCCGCCCCCTGCTCTCCACCAACGAGACACGCGGGGTGCTCGGTGGAAGAGAATGCGCACAACTCACAAGGAGTTGACATGCACAGCAAAGTCGGCCCTTTCAGCTGGTTGCTCGTGGCCGTCGCTCTAGCGTTGCTTTCCCAGCCCACCTTCGCAGCGGCCGCGGCCAATCCTCTCTGTCCCGGAGAGGACGTCTTCTTCAATCCGGGAAACGGCGAGGACATCGTCGTACCGCCCGGCTTCACGGTCTCGGTTTTCAAGAGCGGCCTGAACTTCCCGACTGCCGTCGCGTTCCGTGGCAACTCGCAGCGGTTCGAAGTGTTCGTCCTCGAATCCGGACACGGCCTGCCCAGCGGCTCGCTCCAGACCCGAATGTGCAACGACGAGACGAATCCGCTACTCGGTGGCGTGTTCTCGCCGGCCAATCCCTTCACTCCCGGCATCCTGGTCTTCAACGAAAGCGGTCAGCAGCGCGCTGGTGGCCCTCTCGCCAAGCCCACGGCCAGCGGCGGCGGCCTACTGCCCCATGGTCCGGCGATCGACATCGCGTTCGAGCACGGCTTCAGAGGCGGGCGGCTCTTCGCCACCGACTCGAACCAGGCCATCCGCGCAACCAACCCCAATGGTCAAAACAACAACAGCTCACGCATCGTGATCGTCAACCCCGAGAACGGACAGGTGACCGAGTTCATCCCCGGTCTGCCGACCGGCGACCATCCGGCCGAGCAGATCACCTTCAAGGACGGCTGGATCTACTGGTCGCAGGGATCGACGACCAATTCGGGCGTGGTCGGCCGCGACAACGGCGGCGGCGCGAACCAGCACGATATCCCGTGTCAGGACATCAAGCTCAGCAACAACGTGTTCGACTCCGGCGGTGGGATCAAGACGAGCGGGTACTCGCCGTTTGGCGTCCAGAACCCCGGAGGGATCGTCGCCGCCTACACGGGGGCGGCGCATTCCGGGGTGTGCGACGGCGCCATCTTGAGAGCGCCGCTCAACGCGAGGAATCCGCAGGACAATATCCAGCCCTTCTCGTGGGGGTACCGTAACCCCTACGGCATTCGCTTCGCGCCTCGTGACCATGCCTTGAAGGGCGGACTGTTCGTGACCGAGAACGGTGAAGACGAGCGGGGCGCGCGGCCCACCAACAACTCCCCGGACCGCCTCCACCTCGCGCAACAGAATCCCGACGGCAGCCCGGACTACCACGGCTGGCCGGATCGGTTCGGCTTCCTGGATTCGACTCAGGCGGTGTTCAATCCCGTGGGAGGCCCGGGCGACGACAATGCGGCCGCCGTCGTCGGTAAGCCCGTGCAACCCGTGCTCGCGTTCCCGCCCCAGCCGATCACGGTGCCTCTAGCCCTCGAGGCCTCGGACGTCGCGATCGTCGGGCTCGACTTCGTGCCTAACTCGTTCGTCCACGGTCCAGTCAAGCGCGGTGCAGCTCTGGCCGGCCGCGAGGGGGACTTCGGGTTCTCGAAGGCCAACGGCACGCCCGAAGAGGGGCACGACGTTCAGCTCATCAACTTCAGCAAACCCGGTGAGCCGCTCAAGCTCACGCTTCAGCGGTTTGCCTTCAACAAGACGTTCGAACAGGCGTTTGTGTCTGGAATCAGGGGAATCAACCGCCCGGTGGACCTGAAGTTCGGACCCGATGACTGCGCGTACCTCGTCGACTACGGCGCGGTGCGTGACTTCGGGCAGTCGGACCCGGACGCGGGCTTCAAGGTTGCCGGCGACGGTCCGCTCGTCCAGATTCCCGGGACCGGCGTGATCTGGAAGATCTGCGGCCCCAATCCTCCCGGGCAGGGCAACGACGGGGACAGGGACCGGGATAAGGAGCGGGACGACAAGGACTAGACCAAGCGAAGCGTCGGTCAGGGGGGCGGCTTCCGCCCCCCTGATTCGCGCGGGCTACGTCACCGCCTGCTGGCGCAGCGCGTGGTCCACGATCACCAGCGCAGTCATCGCCTCGACCATGGGCACCGCGCGCGGGAGCACGCACGGGTCGTGGCGGCCGCGGCCCTGGATGGTCGTCACCTCGTGATAGATGTCCACGGTGTGTTGCTCGCGCATGATCGTGGCCGTCGGCTTGAACGCCACACGGAAGTAGATCGTCTCGCCGTTCGTGATGCCGCCCTGCACGCCGCCCGAGCGGTTGGTGCGCGTGCGGACCCGTCCGCTCTCCATGTAGAACTCGTCGTTGTGCTCGGCACCCGTGAGGTCGGTCCCGGCGAAGCCCGAGCCGATCTCGAACCCTTTGCTCGCCGGCAGGCTCATCACCGCCTTCGCCAGATCGGCCTCGAGCCGATCGAACACCGGCTCGCCCCAGCCGGGCGGACAGCCGCGCACGGCGCAGGTGACGATGCCGCCGAGCGAGTTGCCGTCCTTGCGCGCGGCCTCGACGGCCGCGATCATCCGCTCGGCGACGACGAGGTCGGGACAGCGGATCGGCGTCGTGTCGACCTGCTCGCGGGTCACCTTTTCGTGGTCGCACTCCGCGACGAGCCGCCCGACTTTCGAGACCCACGCCACCACCGTCACGTTGAAGCGCACGGCGAGCAGCTTGCGCGCGATGGCGGCGGCCGCCACGCGGCCGGCAGTCTCCCGGGCGCTCGTCCGGCCGCCGCCGCGCCAGTCGCGCACCCCGTACTTCGCGTCGTAGGTGTAATCGGCGTGGCTCGGCCGGTACTTCTCGCGGACCTCACGGTAGTCGCCCGGCCGCATGTCCTCGTTCGGGATCAGGAGACTGATCGGCGTGCCGAGGGTCTGGCCCTCGAAGACGCCGGACAGGATCTGCACCGTGTCGGACTCCTTGCGCTGCGACACGAGCGCGCTCTGGCCGGGCGCGCGGCGGTCGAGATCCGGCTGGATGTCCGCTTCCGACAGGGGCAGCCGCGGAGGGCAGCCGTCGACGATCGCGCCGGTGGCGCCGCCGTGCGACTCCCCCCACGTCGTCACGCGAAACAGCTGCCCCCAGGTGTTGCCCATGCGTCGAGGATACGACAGAATCCCCACCGACAGGCTGGTTCGGGAGGGATGACACCATGAGCGGTCCGCTTCGCATCGTGCACTACGTGAACCAGTTCTTCGGGGGCATCGGCGGCGAGGACCAGGCGCATGTCGGTGTCTCGGTGCGAGCCGGCGCCGTCGGTCCCGGCCGTGTCCTCGAGAAAGCGCTGGGCGACGACGCGCGCGTCGAGGCGACCCTCGTCTGCGGCGACAACTTCGCCAGCGAGAACGAGGCGGACGCCGCGCGCGCGATCGGCGCCGAGCTCGACCGCCTCAAGCCCGACGTGCTGGTGGCCGGCCCGGCGTTCGGCTCCGGGCGCTACGGCCTGGCCTGCGCGCTCGCGTGCAAGGTCGCGCAGGGCCGCGGCATCCCGGCGATCACGGCGATGCATCCGGAGAATCCAGGCGCCTCGAACGCTCGGCGCGGGATCTACATCGTCCCGACGGGCGCATCGACGACGTCGATGCAGGCCGCGCTCGACGCGCTGGCGCCGCTCGCGCGCCGCCTGGGTCGAGGCCAGACGCTGGGGCCCTCGGAGGCGGAGGGCTACATGCCCCGCGGGACGCGGCGGGTGCACGACCGCGGACGCCCGGGCTATCAGCGCGCGCTCGACATGCTGCTCGACAAGCTCCACGGCCGGCCCTATCGCTCGGAGGTGCCGTACGCGCCGCCCGAGCGCGTCTCGCCCGCGCCGCCGATCGCCGATCTCGCGCGCGCCCGCATCGCGATGGTCACCACCGGCGGCCTCGTGCGGAAGGGCAATCCGGACCGGCAGGTCTCGGCGAACGCCGTGCGCTATCACCGGCACACGGTGGCCGAGCTCGAATCGCTCTCGCCGGCCGAGTGGGAGGCGTACCACGCCGGCTACTTCAACCACATCGTCAACAGCAATCCGAACTACATCCTGCCGCTCTCGTTCCTGCGCGATCTCGAGCGCCAGGGCAAGGTCGGCCGCGTGCACGAGTACATCTATGCGCTGCCCGGCGTGAGCACGCCGGTGGCGGTCTCGGCGGGACACGGCCGCAGTATCGCCGCGGACCTCAAGGCCGGCGGCGTCGATGGCGCTCTGCTCGTCGCCACCTGAGGGACCTGCAATCGTTGCGGCGCAACGATCGCCAAGGAGATCGAGCGAGTCGGAATCCCGGTCGGCATGATCTCGGCTATCTACAACTTCGCCCTCACGACCGGCGCGAACCGCGTGATCCGCGGCGCGCGCATCGAGCACGTGTGCGGCGACCCGACCTTGAGCCCGGAGAAGGACTACGCCTTCGGCATGCGCATCGTGACCACCGCGCTGCAGACGCTGACGATCGCCGTGCCCGGCCCGACGCTCTTCGACCCGATGGCGTCCGGTAAGGAGGCCGCGCATGCGTCTTGAGATGGGCACCTTCCCGGTCACGGACATCACCTTTGGCCGAGCGACGCGCTACGACGCGGGCCGGCTCACCGTGGACCGCGACGCCGTGCTCGCCGCGGTGCGCCAGGATCCGCGGATCGCCAGCGCCGAGCTCGAGATCGCGAAGCCCGGCGAATCGGTGCGGATCTGGCCGGTGCGCGACGTGATCGAGCCGCGCATCAAGGTCGAGGGGCCCGGCGTCTGCTATCCCGGGATCTGTGGGCGCGAGATCGCCACGGTCGGCGAGGGGCGCACGCATCGCCTGGCCGGCATGGGCGTGGTCGAGGTATCGAGCGTCAACTGGCACGACGCCGGCGGCGACTTCGTCGAGACGTACCTCGACATGTCCGGCCACTACGGCGAGATGTACCCCTATCAGAAGCTTCTGCACCTCTGTCTGGTCGTCGAGCCCGATTCCACCCTGAACGAAGAGGTGAAGAACTACGCCGTGCACAAGGCCGCCCTCACCGTTGCCGATCAGCTCGGCGAAGCGGTGCGCGCGCTCGCGCCGCCCGAGTACCAGATCTTCGAGCTGACGCCGGTCGACCCGAAGCTCCCGAAGGTGATCTACATCTGGTGCGTGCACTCACCGCAGGCGATGTCGGGCTCGCCCTCGGCGTTTTGCACGGCGACGTACGGCCTGACCCAGCTCACGCCGCCCTGGTATCTGCACCCGAACGAGATCCTCGACGGCGCGCTCACCGGCCCCTATCGCACCGCGTTCGCGATGTCGTGGACCGTCGCCAACAATCCGCTGCTCCTCGACCTCTACCGCCGCCACGGCCGTGACTGGAATTTCCTCGGCGTCATCTCGCTCAGGACCGAGTGGACCACGCAGACCGAGAAGCAGCTGATGGCCAACCAGACGGCCAAGCTCGCCCAGCAGCTCGGCGCCGACGGCGCGGTCGTGACGTGGGACGCGGGCGGCAACGAGTTCATCGAAGTGGTCCGCAGTATCCAGGCCTGCGAGCGCCTGGGCATCAAGACCGTGTTCCTCACCAGCGAGGACGACGCGACCGACGGCGCGCCGACCATGCTCGAGCCGCTGCCCGAGGCCGACGCGATCGTGAGCACGAGCTTCTTCAAGAACGTCACCCTGGCCGTGCCCGAGGCGCCGGCCGTCGCGCGGGTGATCGGGCTGCCGACGAAGATCGTGCGGCGCGGCTCGACGATCGGGCTTCACGGCGGCGTCGATGGCGCGGCGCTCCCGACGGCCGGGCCGTTACCGCCGCCCTGGCGCTATGACGACCATTACGGCTTCACGAGCCTGAGTTGCATCGAGTGACGGGAGCAGAGGAGAACATCATGGTGCCGGCGCTGACCCAGCTCGAGATCGACCAGCGCGTCTTCGATCTCTACGACGAGTACTGCCACGGGAGCATCGACCGGCGCGAGTTCCTGCAGCGGGCCGGCGCGCTGACCATCGGCGGTGTGTCGGCGCTCGCGATGGCGCAGGCGCTGTTGCCAAGGTACGCGCTCGCGCAGACGATCTCCTTCACCGATCCCCGAATCAAGGCGCGGTACGTGACCTATCCGTCGCCGGGTGGGACGTCTGGCACGATGCGCGGGTATCTGGTGCAGCCGGGCTCGCAAGGGCCATTCCCCGCCGTCCTGGTGATTCACGAGAACCGCGGCCTCAACCCGTACATCGAGGACGTGGCGCGCCGAGCCGCGACCGAGGGGTTCCTGGCGCTCGCCCCCGACGGGCTGTCACCCGTCGGCGGGTATCCCGGGAACGACGACGACGGCCGCACGCTGCAGGCCGGCCTCGACCAGGGCAAGCTCCGCACGGACATGGTCAACAGCGCGCGTTTCCTGAAAGCGCATGCGCTGTCGACCGGCAAGCTGGGCGTCACGGGCTTCTGCTGGGGTGGCAGCACGACCAACTTCCTGGCGGTCGTGCTCGGCGCAGAACTGAAGGCGGCCGTCCCGTTCTACGGCGCGGCGGCCGAGACGGCACGAGTGCCGGAGATCAAGGCACCGCTGCTGATCCAATACGCGGAGAGCGACGAGCGCGTCAACGCACTGTGGCCGGCGTACGAGGCGGCGCTGAAGGCGAGCGGGGTTCAGTACGAGATGCACATGTATCCCGGAACCCAGCATGGCTTCCACAACAACTCGACGCCGCGCTACAACGAAGCGGCGGCCAAGCTGGCCTGGGAGCGGACGATCGCCTTCTTCAAGAAGCACCTCGCCTGAGGCGAGCTGCCTAGGCGAGCATCGCCCGCCCCCGCGCCTCCACCTCGACGAGCTTCTCGGCCACGAGCCCCTCGTCGAGCGCGGCCGCCACCGTCGGATAGCCGGCGCGCGTCAGCATCGCCGGGAGCCGTCCGCCCTTGAACTGATCGAGCGCCCACTTGAACGGATCGGGCACCAGCGCCTTGTCCAGATAGATGCGCTCGTTCTTGTACATCGGCCCGTAGTGATAGTGCGGGTAGATTCGGAAGCAGTCGAACGCGAGCAGCTCGACCTCCTGGCCGGCGATATCGCCGAGAACGTGGATGGCGATGCCGCCGTCTCCCTGACCGGCCACGCGCATCTCCAGGCCGAACCGGATGTTGCCGGCCTCGAACACGTCCGTCCCCCGGTTGTGGCGCACGGTGCGGCGCCGGCGGACGGCCATCTCGCACGCCCTGGCCTCGACCTCGTCCAGCACGGGCAGGAGCTCGGAGGGGTCGATCTGCAGGGCGATCTGCTCGTAGCCGGCGCGGCCGAGCATCGCCGGCAGCTTGCGGCGCAGCTGGGTCATCGTCCACCGAAGCGGATTGCCGGTAACCGTGGGATCGAGCATGATCCGGACGTTGGTGTTGGCCGGATCATAATGATAGTGCGGGTGGTTGTCGAAGCACTCGAACCGGAGCAGCTCTCGCTCGGCGCCCTCGACGACCCCGAGCACCTGGACGCAGACACCCTGATCGGGGTGGTTTCCGCCGTTGCCTCCCGCGCCCTGGCGCTGCGGCGCTCCTCCGTCGATGTCGCGATACTGCAGGGCGAAGCAGATCGGGCCACAGGCGATCTTTCCGGTCCCGGCGTCCATCGTCTCCTCCTCCTACCCGCTTTGGGAGCGCGCTGCGCTCCTCCTATCTCAGCACCGGAGTGCCTTGTCAAGCGCCACCGGACGAGAGTACGCTTCGACGAAATCGGGTTAGACTCGGCCTCGAGGAGGGCACCCATGGACGTCTCGCGTCGTGACATGGCGGTTGCAAGCGCAGTCGCTCTGGCCGCTCCCGGTCTCTTGCTCGGCGGCTTCACCAGTGCCGACGCCGCTGCCGACGAGGCGGCGGTCACTGAGAACGTCGAAATCTTGAGGAAGGCCTTGCTCGGAGCGGAAAAGACTCGGCTGGAGCAGGTCGCGGCCGCGCAGATCAGCTACGGCCATTCGGACGGCCGGGTCGAGACCAAGGAGCAATTCATCAACGGCGTGATGACCCGCAAGCAGGTGGTCAAGTCACTCGCATTTCCCGAGCTCAAGGTGGCCGTCGTCGGCGATGCGGCCATCGCGCGCCACATCTACCTGGCCGAATCCGAGCTCGACGGCAAGGCGACGACCACGCGGATCGGCGCGCTCCAAGTGTGGCAAAAGCAGAACGGCAGCTGGAAGCTGCTGGCGCGGCAGGGATTCAGGCTGCCGGCGCCGGCGTAGACCCGCGCGTGGCGCGCCGGTCACCCGGCGCGCCATCCTCGCCTACTTCCGCTTGAACGCCGGCATCACCTCCGCCGCGAAGCGCTCGAGCTGCTCGAGAATCACCGCCTCCGGAGTTCCGACGGGCTGGCCGACGTTGATCACTTCGAGCCCGGGATACTTGTGCTCGATCTCCTTGAGCTGCTCCGTGATCTGCTCCGGCGAGCCGATCAGCCACGTGCCCGCCTTCAGCGCGTTGCGCAGGGTGGGCAGCCCGGCCTGACGCGCGCGCTTGGGGTCGGCGACGGCCTCGATCTGCTCGGGTGTCAGGCCCGGCACGAACCCGAGCGGGGCGAACATCTTGATGTTCTCCTCGAAGAACGGCGTCGCCTCCTTGATCCCCTGCTCGACGCTGTCGGCGATGTAGAACGAGAACCCGAAGCAGAGATCGCCGCCGAGCTTGGTCTCCCGTCCGGCGCGGGCGCGCGCCTCGCGGAACGCGTGCACGACCTTCTCGTTGGCCCCGCCCTGCGCCGCGCCGCCGCCGATGATGCCCTTGATGCCGTGCTTGGCCATGAAGTCGAGCGCCCGGGGGCTGGCGCTCACGACCGGCTGCCAGCACTCGACGGGTAGCGTCTTCGGACGCGGCACCAGGGTGATGTCGCGGAGCTCGTAGCCCCGGTAGGGTACCTGGGGCGGGAGCGTATAGTGCTTGCCCTGGTGCGAGAACGCGCGCTGGTTGAACGATTTGAAGATGACCTCGACCTGCTCCTCGAACAGCTCGCGGTTGGCGTCCTGGTCGAGCAGCGGAGCGCCGAAGACCTCGACCTCGCGCGTGTGATAGCCGCGCCCGACGCCGAAGATGACCCGGCCCCCGGTCAGCCAGTCGGCGGTCGCGTAGTCCTCGGCCATCCGGAGCGGATGCCACATCGGCGCGATGTTGAAGCCGCACCCGATCTTGATGTTCCTGGTGATGTGGCAGAGGTGCAGGGCCAGCATCAAGATGTTCGGGATGCACTCGTACCCTTCGCGCTGGAAGTGGTGCTCGGCCAGCCAGAAGGTGTCGTAGCCGGTCCGGTCCATCAGCTTCGCGATCGCCTCGCTCTTCGGAAACACTTCGGCCAGGCGCTCGTCGGACAGCCAACGATCGTTGGCCGCCGTACCGTCCAGTCCCTCGTTGTCCAGATCGACGTGGCCCGCGAACAGGCTGCCGACTTTCGTGATCATGGTCGGGCCCAGAGATCGTCCGGCTCCATCATGTGAAGGTCGCTGTCGAGGATCAGATAGCCGTCGCGCGCCATGTTGCACCTCCACCGGGTTCGAAAGACTGCAGCGCCGAACGTCCCATTGCGTCCCGCCAGCAGGCTACTACACCTCGATTCAGCTTGCACTCGGCGTGCTCGTCACGACTTATTGGGATCGCGGGGTCGCGTGTCCAGCCAGTCGACGACGGCCCACCCATGCGGCCTTGGCGGAACCCTTCGAGTGCCCGGTCCAAGGATCTACCTTGACAAGCCCCGCCACCCAGTCAACACTCCGCATCACTTATAGGGGTTTACCCGAGGTAACGATCCCGGTTATAACCTGAGGTCAACTGGCCCCGGCGGGATGAGAGCGACGAAGTCGAGCACGGTGATCGAGACGAGAGCGACGATCGCCACTCGGCAGCGGATTGTGGAATCGGGAGAGCCGCCGATCCGTGAAGGGGGACCGAAATGGCTAGACGGCCTGAACTCGTGACGCAACCGGGCATGGTCAAGGGCGACGGCAGACGCGCCAAATGGCGCGGCGCGCTGGATGCCGACATCATCATCGCCAACGCCCCGGACCCGGTGTTCGTGTCCGACCTCGAAGGCAAGATCCTGCAGGCCAACGATGCCGTCTCCCAGCTGCTCGGGTTCCGTCAAGACGAGGTGCTCGAGCAGTCGCTCTCACGCTTCATCAGCCCCGAGGAAACGCGGGAGTTCACGGCGGCGCTGCGCGAAGTGGTAGAGCGGGGTGTAATGCGGAACGTCGTCCTGAACCCTCGCAGTGCGAGCGGCGAGGTCATCCCCACGAGCCTGAACGCCTCGGCCCTGCGCGATCCCGATGGCAAGGCCATCGGCGCCATCGGCATCCTGCGCGACATGCGCGAGCTCGACAAGGCCCGGGCCTACGCCGAGAGCTTGATCAAGAATGCGCCCGACGCCGTGTTCGTCTCCGATCTCGAGGGCAAGATCCTGCAGGCCAACGACGCGGTGTTCGCCCTCCTCGGCTTCCGTCCGGACGAGCTGATCGAGCAGTCGCTCTCACGCATCATCTCTCCCGATGAGACCCGGGAGTTCCTGGCCGCCCTCCGGGAGGTCGTGGAGCGGGGCGTCACCCGCAACGCTCGCCTCAACCCCGAGAGCGCCAGCGGCGAGGTCATCCCCACCACCCTCAACGCCTCGGCCCTGCGCGACCCCGATGGCAAGGTGATCGGCGCCATCGGCATCCTGCGCGACATGCGCGAGCTCGACAAGGCCCGGGCCTACGCGGAGAGCCTCATCAAGAACGCCCCGGACCCCGTCTTCGTCTCCGACCTCGAGGGCAAGATTCTCCAGGCCAACGACGCAGTGTCCGCGCTCCTCGGCTTCCGCCCGGACGAGCTCCTCGAGCAGTCGCTCTCGCGCTTTATCAGCCCCGAGGAGACCCGGGAGTTCACCGCCGCCCTCCGCGAGGTGGTCGAGCGCGGCGTCACCCGCAACGCCCGGCTCAACCCGCGGAGCGCCAGCGGCGAGGTCATCCCCACCACCCTCAACGCCTCCGCCCTGCGTGACCCCGACGGCAGAGTCATCGGCGCCATCGGCATCCTGCGCGACATGCGCGCGTACGAACGGGTGGTGCGAGATCTAGAAAAGTCCAAGAGCGAGCTGCAGGAGAAGATTCTGGACCTCGAGAAATTCGAGGAAGTGGTCGTGGGGCGCGAGCTGAAGATGATCGCCCTCGAGAAGGAGCTGGAGAGCCTGCGGAAGAAGGCGAGAGGCTAAGAGCGGGGAGGGTCTGGTGGCGAAGTCGGACATCGTGCCGGAGGACGGTCAGCCAGCGGTCCCCGAGCCGGCGGCGGCCGCGAGCCTACTCCGCGCGCAGGTGGAGACGCTGGAGCGCCGCCTCCGCAAGCGCGATGAGCAGCGCCGCGCGATGCTCCACATCATGGGCGACCTGAACGAGTTCAACAAGCGCCTGGCCAACCAGCGCAAGGCCATGCTGCACATCCTGGCCGACTACGAGCAGGATCGCCGCCGCCTCGCCCGCCAGACCGAGCGGCTCGACAACTCAAGGCGGGCTTTGCTCCACATCCTGCAGGACTCGCACAAGGACAAGCTGCAGCTGGAGGATACCCGGAAAGCCATGATTCACATCATGGGGGACCTGCGGGAGACCACGGCCGAGATGCAGCGGCGCGAAGTAGAGCTGCGCGACAAACAGGAGCAGCTCGTCCAGGCGGGGAAGCTCGCCACACTCGGCGAGCTCACCACCGGCGTCGCCCACGAGCTCAACAACCCGCTCAACAACACCGGCTTGTTCGTGGGCAACGCGGTCGACCTCATCGAGCTCGGCGTGACGGACAAGGGGCAGGTCGTCCGCGAGCTGCGCCAAGCCCTGCAGCAGGTGGGCAAGGCGACCGAGATCATCTCGCACCTGCGCACGTTCGGCCGAGCGGCCCCCGCCAGCCGTGAGCCGATCTCCCTGCGGCAGGTGATCGAGCGGGCGCTGGTCCTTATGCGGGAGCAGCTCCGACTGCGCGAGATCGAGGTCACGGTGGATCTCGGCCCGGAGGAGCCCGTGGTCGTCGGCAACCCCATCCAGCTCGAGCAGGTGTTCATCAACCTGTTGACGAACGCGCGCGACGCGGTGGCCGGCTCGCGCCGCAAGGCGATTCGGATCTCGGGCTCGGTCGACGCCGCCGCGGTCGAAGTCGCCTTCGCCGATACCGGGCCCGGGATTCCGCCGGGGCTCGAGCGGCGGATCTTCGATCCGTTCTTCACCACCAAGGAGGTCGGGAAAGGCACGGGCCTTGGCTTGTCCATCACCTATGGGATCGTCAAAGAGCACGGCGGCACGATCTCGGTCACGAGCCGCCCCGGCGAAGGCGCTACGTTCCTCCTCCACTTGCCCTTGGTCTCCGCCGAGACGCGGGAGACCTTCCCGCAATGACGGCGTCGCACGTCCTCGTCGTCGACGACGACCCGGCCCTGCTGCAGGCGCTTCCCGAAGCCCTCCGGCTCCGAATGGCCGGCGTGACGGTCGACACCGCTGACTCGGGGATGGCCGCACTCGACCGGATCGCCGCTCGGGAGCACGACGCGATCGTCATCGACGTCAAGATGCCGGGCATGGACGGTCTCACGCTCCTGGCCGAGATCCGGGCGCGACGGCCCGATACGCCCGTCGTGATGATCACCGGGCACGGCGAGCACGCGCTGGCGATTCAAGCCCTCCGCGGCGGAGCCTACGACTTCATCCAGAAACCGATCGACCGTGATCACTTCGTGGCGGCGTTGTCTCGCGCAATCGGAGCTCACGCACTGAATCGCCGCGTGAAGGACCGGAAGCTGGCCCTGAAACGCTGCACCAGCGAGCTGGAACAGATCGTGGAGAAGCTAGGGCGCGGGAGCGAACAAGCTCGCGTGCTCATCGTGGATGACGACCCGGCCTTGCTGCAGGCTCTTCCCCGGGCTCTTCAGATCCG